>ULOI01049765.1_pt1 | contig 64670 bp, 70 predicted proteins | sample 1952231 | NCBI WGS metagenome assembly ULOI01 (sample SAMEA4835593, study PRJEB28245) | human gut metagenome | biome: gut microbiome; material: fecal sample | place: Denmark | collected 2008
TAGAAAATATTGTTAAAGCACTAGAAGAAAATATTAATTGCTTAATCAAAGTAAAAAATAAATTTCATCATCTTGGATATTTTGAAGATGAACAGGCAATTGGAACTAAAATCGAATTTTTAAAGACACAAAATAATACGCTAAAAAAATATATACCTCATATTGAAAATTATAAAGACAATGCCAACTAAGCATTGTCTTTTAATAATAATTTATGGTTATCAAAGTGATAAAACTTATTACATATTTCATTTATTTTTTCATTATGTGTAGCAATTATTAATGTTTTATCTTTAAAGTGTTTTAATATAAAATCCACTACAATTTCTTCAGTATGTTTATCTAAATTAGATGTAGGCTCATCTAAAATATAAACATCTTTTTCCATTAGATAACTTCTTAAAATATTTATTCTTCTTTTTTGACCAGTTGAAAGTTTTAATCCTTTTTCACCAACTATGGTATATATTCCATCTTCAAACATTAGAATTTCATCTAGTTCTAATTCTTTTAAATAATTTATTATTTTTTCATCTGAAATACTCTTATCTAAACATAAATTTTCTTTTATAGTCATATTAAATAATTCTATTTCTTGACTTACAACTCCTATGTCAAGTCTATAATCTCTCATATTATTTTCATCTATTTTAGCATTTCCTTTATAAGTAGTTATATTTCCTAAAATCAAGTTGATTATAGATGTTTTTCCTTGACCAGACTTCCCAGTTATTGAAATTTTATCTTTATTTTTTATTACCATATTATCAACTTTAATATTAAAATTAGATTCTTTATATTTTAAAGCTATATTTGATAATTCTATTTTATTAAAATTAGTTAATAATTCTCTTTCATCTAATTTACTAAATAATTGAATACATTTTTTCTTTAATGCTTTTAATTCAAATCCACTAACAATTGTTCCAGATAATTCATCAAATATAAATCCCATTTCTAAATAAATAGATATATAAAATGTAATTATTCCTAGTGTATCAATTCCATTAGATAAATCTATAACTGCCTTTATAATTGCTAATGCAAATGGTATCACTATTAAAATGTTTCTTATTAATTCTTCTAATGAATAGCATTTAACATACTTGTTTTGTTTTTTATAACATTCGTTTCCTTCTTTTGATATGATTTTTTCAAAATATTTGTTATCATTTAATGCTTTAACAGTTCTAATATTACTAATAAAGTCTTGATATACAGATGAATACTCATATTCTTTATCATATAAATCTTCAACATGTTTATTTGATTTTTTTAATATGTATACACTTATCATAACACATAAAATACTTAATACTAACGATGTTACAAATAAAATTTTTGATTGTTGAAATACAGTAAGAAAGAAAAATCCAAAAGATAATAATATTCCTATATATTCTGCACTAAGAATCTTTTTAACTAACTCAGATATCTTTTCTATTATATTCTCTAAATATCCTGTTTGGTACTTAGATAAAGTTTCTACAGGCACTTTAGTTAATTTTTTGTAGTATTCTAAATATTGAACATTAGAGTAATCATATAAATAATTATCCATAACTTTTCTCTCTAAATATAACACAAAACATCTAACTGATTTAGAAGCAATAAATATCGAAGCAACAATTACTGCTTTTTCAATAGTAAAAGGCATTGTTAAAAAAAGAGCAAAAGTATAAGGAATAACGTAGTAAATAAAATCTAAAAAGGCCTCAATAAACAAGCATAAAGCAACTTTTTTCCTGTCTAATAATCCAAATATAAAATTAATGTTGTTTTTTTTCATCTTAATCTACTCCACATATTATTTTCTTACAAATAAATTATACTATATTTAGACATTTTTTTCTATACTCCCTTGAAAATATCTAATAAAATGATATAATAAATCTATCAGAGAGATTTAATCAAATCTTATAGTCTTAATTTCGTAAACGTGTATAGTTAAGGCTCCAATTAGAACACAGAAATAGCAGTGGATGTAACGCTCTTACAACACTGCTATTTTAGATTTTATCACTATATTATTACATTGGTTTCTAATTAAAACAAATAATTTAATTTATTAACTGCATCATATTTTTGCTTATTTGAACTATGTAAATATATTTGTGTGATTACAATCTTTTAATATTTTTTACAAGACTAGATATTTTTTCAATTATGTTCTCTAAATAACCTGTTTGATATTTTGATAGTGTTTCAACTGGAACTTTTGTTAATTTTCTATAATATTCTAAATATTGAACATTAGAATATTCATATAAATAATTATCCATTTAAAATTAATTATTTTTAATTCTACCATAATCTTTTCATATATTGTATAAAAGTTTTAGAATTATTATACTATAAAACAACAAAATTTCACATATTTTTATTAAAATTTAATCAAATTGCATATATTTTCATAATTGTAATAAAATTTTGTGAATATTTTTTTAATTTGTTGAAAAACTGTGAAAGTAATGGTATATTTAGTAAAAATACTAATTTGCATATGAATATTTATCCAATTTCAGATAATAATACTCAAAGATTAAGTGTTGACAGATTTAAGCATACACTGAGCCAGGAGAACTTTATCAATATATTGGAATTTGATTTTAAACCATATGAAATGTGAAAATAAATATATTATAGAAACTTAATTGAAATAAATAGGGGAAAAATTATGAACAAAGAGAAGTTAGGAAAAAACGCAATATTTTTAATTGCAAGTGATTTAATATATACGATAACAGCATTATTTGCACAAACATTTTTAGTAGCATATTTACTAAAAATAACAAATGACAATATAACACAAGTATCATTATATTATATGATTATTAACTTTATACATGCAATGGGTTCTATATTCATTGGTAAATTTATAAAAAACGGAAAATATAATAAAGCAAAAATATTATCTTTAGGAATAATAATAAGAGCAATATTTATTTTATTTATAGTATTATTAGGGAATAAATTATCAAATATGTTTGTAATAGTTGCAATATTTTGTGGTATATCAGAAACATTATATTGGTCAGCTCATGAAATAATATTTGTAGAAATAACTAATAATGAAAATAGGAAAAGTTATATGGCAACAAAGAAAATAGCAAGTACAATAGTAAATATAGTTGCACCTATCATATTAGGGTCAACAATAGAATTATACTCTTTTACAAAAATTGCAATATATGTTTTAGCATTGTCAATAATTCAAATAGTTTTGTCTTTTCAAATAAAAATAGATAGCAAAGTTAATGTTAAAACAACAAAATTTAGTTTGAAAAATTACATAAATACAATAAAAACAAAAAAAGGATTAAAAGTACATAAATACTATAAATCAAATTTATTATATGGAATAGTAGAAGATCCTATGAAGACGCTAGTAACGATTATTACAATAATGACATTTAAAACATCTTTAAATTTAGGAATTTTAACAACTATTTTTTCAATTTTTCAAATTGCAGTTATGTATTTATATAAAAAATTTTATAATAAGAGTAATGCAAAATATATATTATTTGCAGTTTCTAGCTTGATTTTTATAGGAGCTATGGGATTAGTTATTGATATAGATAAAATAACTTTAATAATTTATAATTTTGCTTGTACAACAGGATTATGTATTTTTGATGCAATATATAACACACAAAAAGGGGATTTAATAAAAGAATGCAACATTGAACAGTATGATGTAGAACATGTAATGTTTAACTCAATTTTAACATGTTCATCAAGATTTATTGGATTTTCTTTAATATTAATTGTAGGAATAATAGATAATATGGTATTTTTTAAGGGATTATTAGCGGTTATAGCCATATTGGTTTTGATTTATTCTAGAATAATTATAAATATGGAAGAGAAGAAGACAATGAAAAATTAAACAATAATTAAATTATAATGTATAAAATTATTAAAATAAAAATTAAAATTCCCCCAGCATATCTGGGGGATAATTATTTATTCTTCTATTTTTGTTATTAAAATTATAGTATACTTGTCTTTTTTTAATTAGAAACATATTCATAAAATTCTTTCCAACTTTTAACTCTTGGTATATTTGAATATTTGTTATATGGTGTATCCATTAAAATAGTTGTTATACCATTGGAAATACAATCATTACATATATTAACTGAATCATCAATCATAATATCAATATTATGCTCAATACATTTTAAAGATTTAGCATGTTTGTCATAAGCATTTGTTAAAATTAAGTTATCATAATAAATATTATTTTTATCAAGCCATTTTTTTGTCATATTGTAAGGATCTGTATATTCTCCATTATCTCTTCCTGTAATAATATAAATAAAATGACCATCTTTATGTAATTTATCTATATATTCTTTAGCACCTTCAATAACTCCTAAATTTTGAGCCATTCTTTCTATATTCTTTTTATAAAAAGTAAGTTCTTCATTTTCGGTCCAATCAAACATACCATTTCTAATATAGTCAGCATTTTTGTTTATTACGCCTGAATTTCTTAAGGTTTTATCATGCAATAAATATTCTTTTAGTAAAGTATCGTTAAAGTTTGATATTACATTATCTATATCTATTCCTATTTTCATTTAATCAACTCCAAATCTTATTATTAAGCATGTACCCGTATATATCACAATAATTTATTTTACACTATATGAAAAATTTTTATTTAATTCAAATTTGTCAGATATATTTTGGGTAGTATCAAACTCAATATTATTATTATTTATTATTTTAAATTCAAAAATTGCATTTGTATCTTTTATAGATGTACCACCAGCGTAAATTTCTTCTTTGCTTGCATTACACGTTAAGGTGTTATTTTCTATTACATATGTACCAGTGTTTATTTTTGCTCGTAAATCGGTTATTGTAGATTGCATCCCAATAGCATTTTCTTTAAGATCATCAATTTCTTTGTTAGATTCCTTTTTAGTTATATAAATATAATAAGTCATAATAATAATAACAATAATAGCTAATATTAGAAAGAAAGTTGATAAAATTATTTTTAAAGATTTTTTTTCTTCCATTATTTCACTTCCTCTTTAATAAGAATATAAAAAAATTTTATCATTTTAATTTTACTTTAGCAAGTAATCATATTTAATATTGTAAAAAATAAAAAATTAATATATAATATTTTTCAAGGAGAGATAAATATGAACCTAGAAAAAATAAATGAAATACTAGCCAATAAGCATGTATTGTTGGTAATAATAACAATAATAATATCAATAGTAATATTAAAAGTAAAAAGTAGAATTTTTAACAAAGCAATAAAAAAGGTGGAAAAGACAAGAGATAAAGGTTATAGGAAAGTAATTACATATATAAAACTTACAAATCATATAATTAATTATATTATTATAATAATTGCAACATTATTTGTTTTACAATTATTAGGATTCAATGTAAGTTCAGTCATAGCGGGAGTTGGAATTGTGTCAGCAATAGTAGGACTATCACTTCAAGATGCATTAAAAGATATTATTATGGGATTTAATATTATAATAGATAGTTATTTTTCAGTAGGGGATGTTATAAAAATAGATGATGTTGAAGGAAAAGTAGTAGAACTTGGAGTAAAATCTACAAAATTAAAAGATGTAAATACAGAAAATGTTTTGGTAATTGCAAATAGAAATATAGTTAAAGCATTAAGATTATCAGAACAATTAATTATCGACATACCAATTCCATACGAGGAAAAAACAGACAAAATAGAAACTATAATAGACAAAATTGTTTTGCAAATAAAAGAAAATAAAGAAATAAGAGATGCAAAATATCTAGGAATAAATGAATTTGCGGATTCAGCAGTTATATATAGAGTGATGATTTGGTGCCAACCAGAGCAAAAGTTGCCTTTAAAAAGATATGCATTAAGAATTGTAAAAACAACATTAGATGAAAACAATATAACAATACCATACACACAAATAGATATACACCAAAAGTAAAAAATTTACATCTTTGATTTAATTGACAAAAAATATTATAAATGTTAATATAAATACATAAAAAATAAAAGGAGATTGTTATGGAAGAAAATAAGGAAAAAGTTGAAAACAAAGAAGAAAGTGTAAAAGAAGCAGAAGTTGTAACAAACAATGAAACTGTACAAGAAAAAAAAGTAAATTCATATGCACTTGCAAGTTTTATATGTTCATTAGTTGGATTATTAGTATGTGGATTACCATTAGGAATAGCAGCAGTGATAACAGGTGGTTATGCATTAAATTCATATAAAGAAGAAAAAGAAAATGGAAAATGGATGGCAGTTACAGGATTGGCATTGGGAATTATAGATATTGTATGTGTAATAATTTATTTATCAACAGCATATAACGGATAAAAATAAAATATAGCGTAAGAGAAATCTTACGTTTTTTTTATTTTAGAAAAAATTCACAAAAAATTCACAATTTTTTTAGCAAAAGGTATTGACAAGTGCTAAAAATGGTTATAATATATATTAAGTTAGCAATCGAACAAAAAGAGTGCTAAAAGGGGTGGTAAAATGCTAGATGATAGAAAAAAGAAAGTATTACAAGCAATTGTAGAAGAGTATATAAATACAGCAGAACCAGTAAGCTCTAATGCATTAACAAATAATTATGGACTAAATTATAGTAGTGCAACAATAAGAAACGAAATGGCTGACTTAGAAAAAAAAGGCTATTTAGACAAAACACATACATCTTCAGGAAGAATACCATCAGAAAAAGGCTATAGGTACTATGTAGACGAATTAATGAAAGATGACGACATAAGTTTAGAAGAAATAAAATACATTAGTTCAAAATTAGAAACAAAAGTAAATGAAATAGAAGAACTAACAAAAATAGCAGCAAATACAATTTCTGAAGTAACACATTATACAACACTATCAATAGGACCAAAAAATGATGAACAAATAATAGAAGAAATAAAATTTGTTCCATTAGGACAAAGAATGATAATGGCGGTAATACTAACAGAATCAGGATTAGTAAAAGAAACAATAATAAAATTTGATGAGGACATAACTGAAAAACAAGTAGAAACAGTAAATTATATGTTTAATCAAAAACTAAAAGGAAAACCATTAGAAACAATAAAAGGACCATTAGAAGATTACTTATTTGATGAAATGACATACAGTGTAAATGTAATAAAACCAATAATAGAGCAAATAAAAAAAGTAATAGAAGAAGACAGTAAAATATATTTAGAAGGAACAAATAAATCATTTGACTTACCTGAATTTAATAGCCTAGAGGTCGCAAAAAACTTTGTAAATGTATTAGACACAAAAGAGTTGATGCAAGATATGTTAAATTCGGGATTTGCACAAGATATAAATGTGTATATAGGAAATGAAAACGAAAAAGATGAGCTAAAGGATTTTAGTATTGTAACATTTAAACACAAAGTAGGAAACAAAGACTTAGGAACAATAGGAATAATAGGACCTAAAAGAATGGACTACTCTAAAGTAATTTCAGTAATGAAATATATAAGTAAAAAACTAGATGAAAACAATCAAAATAATTAAAGAAAAGAGGTAAACTATGTCAGAAAAGAAAAAGGAAGAAAAAAATGAAAATATAAAACAAGAAGAAAAATTAGAAAAAAAGCAGGAAACAAAACGAGAAACAAAACCAGCTAAAGAAAAAGAACTTGAAGAATTAACAGACAGATATAAAAGAGTACTTGCAGAATTTGAAAACTACAAAAAAAGAAGTCAAAAAGAAAGAGAAAGCTTATATAACTCAATACTTGCAGACGTTGTAGAAACAATGTTACCAGTATTAGACAATTTAGAAAATGCAGCAAAAGTAGAAACTAAAGATGAAGATTATAAAAAGGGAATAGAACTTGTGTTAAAACAATTTAAAGATGTATTAAAATCAAAAGGAGTAGAAGAAATAAAAACAGTAGGAGAAACATTTGATCCAGAATTACACGAAGCAGTTAGTAGCATCCAAGATGAAAATTTAGGCGAAAAAGAAATAGCACAAGAATATAGAAAAGGCTACAAAATAGGAAGTAAAGTTATAAGACATTCTATGGTTGTAGTTGCAAATTAAAAAAGTTATTAAATTTTAAAATATAAATTAAAGAGGAAAGACCTCAAAAGAAAGGAAGTATAAAATTATGGGAAAAATTATAGGAATTGACTTAGGAACAACAAATTCATGTGTAGCTGTTATGGAAGGAGGAGAGCCAGTTGTTATACCAAACGCTGAAGGTAACAGAACAACACCATCAGTAGTAGCATTTTCAAAAAATGGAGAAAGATTAGTAGGACAAATAGCAAAACGTCAAGCTGTTACAAATCCAGATAATACAGTTATATCAATAAAAAGAAAAATGGGAACAGCAGACAAAGTTAAAATAGAAGGTGATACATTTACACCACAAGAAATATCTGCAATGATATTACAAAAATTAAAAGCAGATGCAGAAAATTATTTAGGACAAAAAGTAACACAAGCAGTTATTACTGTTCCAGCATACTTTAATGACAGCCAAAGACAAGCAACAAAAGATGCTGGTAAAATTGCAGGACTAGAAGTATTAAGAATAATCAACGAACCAACAGCAGCAGCACTTGCATATGGAATGGATAAAGAACAAGATCAAAAAATATTAATATATGATTTAGGTGGAGGAACATTTGATGTATCTATACTAGATATTGGTGATGGAGTATTCGAAGTTTTAGCTACAAATGGTAATACACATTTAGGTGGAGATGACTTTGATGAAGCAATAATTAATTATTTAGTAGATGAATTCAAAAAATCAAATGGAATTGATTTAAAATCAGATAAAATGGCAATGCAAAGATTAAAAGAAGCAGCAGAAAAAGCAAAAATAGAGCTATCTGGAGTTCAACAAACACAAATTAACTTACCATTTATAACAGCAGATTCTACAGGACCAAAACATTTAGACATAACACTTACAAGATCTAAATTTGAAGAATTAATTCATGATTTAGTAGAATCAACAGTAACACCAGTAAACAATGCATTAAAAGATGCTGGATTAAGTGTAAATGATATACACAAAGTATTATTAGTTGGTGGATCTACAAGAGTTCCAGCTGTTCAAGAACTAGTAAAAAGATTAATAGGAAAAGAGGCAGATAAAGGAATAAATCCAGATGAATGTGTTGCAATTGGTGCAGCAATTCAAGGTGGTGTTCTTTCAGGAGATGTAAAAGATTTAGTATTATTAGATGTAACACCATTATCACTAGGAATTGAAACATATGGAGGAGTATTTACAAAATTAATAGAAAGAAACACAACAATACCAACTAAAAAATCACAAATATTCTCTACAGCAGCAGATGGTCAAACATCAGTAGAAGTACACGTATTACAAGGTGAAAGAGAAATGGCTGCATATAATAAAACATTAGGAAGATTCCAATTAACAGGAATACCAGCAGCACCAAGAGGAGTACCACAAATTGAAGTAACATTTGATATAGATGCAAATGGTATAGTACATGTATCTGCAAAAGATATGGCAACAGGAAACAGCCAAAATGTATCAATAACAGCATCAACAAATCTTACAGATGAAGACATAGATAAAGCTGTAAAAGATGCAGAGGCACATGCTCAAGAAGACAAAAAGAAAAAAGAAGAAATTGAAGTTAAAAATAATGCTGAAAGTTTAGTATATAATAGTGAAAAAACATTAGGAGAATTAGGAGATAAAATAAGTGCAGAAGAAAAAGCAAAAGTAGAAACAGAAATAGATAATACTAAAAAAGCATTAGAAACAAACGACACAGAAAAAATTAAAGAAGCTACTGAAAAATTAACAAAAGTATTCTATGAAATGAGTGAACAACTATACAAAAATGCAAATCCAAATGGAGCACAAGGTGCAGATGCTAGCCAAGAAGGACCAAAAACAGATGAAAATGGAAATGTATATGATGCAGACTATAAAGTAGAAAATGGAGATGACAAATAAAATTTAATAAAAACTTCGTCTTACTTTGTTAAGCTACGAAGTTTTTACTTTAATTAAAAAAGAATATGGTTACCATCCAAAAAAAATATGTTAATTTTTTTTGGATGGAGATAGACCAAGTGAATTGGAGTGAAAGGAAAAGATGGCAGGAAAAAGAGATTATTATGAGGTATTGGGTGTTGATAAAAATGCAACAGATGAAGAATTAAAAAAGGCATATCGTAAACTTGCAAAAAAATATCATCCTGATGCTAATCCAGACAATAAGGAAGAAGCAGAAGCCAAATTTAAAGAAGTAAACGAGGCATATGAGACATTATCAGACTCACAAAAAAGAAAAATGTATGATCAATTTGGACCTGATGGACCACAAGGGTTTGGAGGAGGCCAAGGACCATTTGGGCAGGGAGGATATTATTCTTATACAGGTTCTGGTTTTGATGGCTTTTCTGATTTTGGCGACTTAGGAGATATATTTTCATCATTTTTTGGTGGTGGATTTGGAGGAAAAACAAGAAGACCAACTAATGGACCAAAAAAAGGTGCAGACTTAAATTTACATATGGATATTACATTTGAAGAATCATTTTTAGGGGTAGAAAAACAAGTAATAATAAATAGAAATGAAGAATGTACTATATGTCATGGAACAGGTGCAAAACCTGGAACAAATCCAATGAAATGTCCAGAATGTAATGGTACTGGTCAAATAAGACAAGTCCAAAAAACAATATTAGGTCAAATGCAAACAACAAGAACATGTTCTACATGTCATGGAACAGGTGAAGTAATAAAAGAACCATGTGATAACTGCCGTGGAAAAGGAACAGTTAGAAAACAACCTAAAATAAAAGTAAAAATTCCAGCAGGTATTGATAATGGTCAAACAGTTGTGCTAAGAGGAGAAGGCGAACCAGGACAAAAAGGTGGACCAAAAGGAGACTTATATATTACAGTTGGAGTAAAAAAACATAGTATTTATTCTAGAAAAGGAAATAATGTATTATGTGATATTCCAGTTACAATTACTCAAGCTACATTAGGAGCAGAATTAGAAATTCCAATGTGTGATGGAAGTAAAGAAAAATATAAAATACCAGAAGGCACACAAACAGGAACAAAATTTAGCATAAGAAATAAAGGATTTAAAACAATAAATGGATCTTCACAAGGAGATTTTATATTTACAGTAAATGTTCAAACACCAAAAAGACTAACGAAAGAACAAAGAGAATTATTAGTTGAGCTTGCAAAAACAATGAATGAACAACCACCTGTAAAGAAAAAAGGAATATTTGGATAAATAAAAAAATACTTTTTGGTTAAAATATTTATGGTGATAAAAATGTTTAAACCGAAAGGTATTTTTTATGAAAAAGAAATAGAAAATTATGAGCTAGGAAAATATTTATTAAAAAAATATGAAGATACACCCAAAGTAATTATAGAAAATCATAACAATATAGAAGAAATGAGAAAAAGGCAAAATAAAGACTTTATGGATATGAAAAGAAATTTAATAATAGGTGTAAGAAAGACACATAACTTTGTGCCAAACCATAAAACATCAGACTATTTGGTGCCATATACATCTTCTGGATGTACAGCAGCTTGTATGTATTGTTATTTAGTATGTAATTACAATAAATGTGCATATTTACGACTATTTGTAAATAGAGAAAAAATGTTAGATAAAATAATAAAAACAGCTCAAAAATCAGATAAAGCACTAACATTTGAAATAGGTAGCAATAGTGACTTAATATTAGAAAATACAATAACAAATAATTTGCCATGGACAATAGAAAATTTTAAAAATACTCCAAATGGAAGACTAACATTTCCAACAAAATTTGATATGGTAGATGATATATTAAATGTAGATCATAATGGAAAAGTTACAATAAGAATGAGTGTAAACCCAGAAGAAATAATAAATAAAGTAGAATTTGGAACATCTAGGTTAAAGGGAAGAATAGAAGCAATAAACAAGCTAAAAGAAGCTGGTTATGAAATAGGAATATTGATAGCACCAGTAATAATGGTAGAAAATTGGAAAGAATTATATTTAAAATTAATACAAGAATTAGAAAGCAAGTTAAGCCCCAAAGTAAAAAAAGATGTTTTTTTTGAAATAATATTTATGACATATAGTTTTGTTCATACAAAAATAAATGAAGAAGCATTTCCAAATGCTATTAATCTATACAATAAAGAAATAATGACAGGAAGAGGAAAAGGAAAATATATGTATAAAGCAGATTTAAGAAAAGATGGGGAAAGTTATTTAAGAGAGCAAATGAAAAAATATTTTCCAAACAATGAAATAATGTATGTAGTATAAAACTGAAGACTAGAAAAAATTTACAAATCTCTAGTTTAATTATATATTCTGTGAAGGGCAAGTGGGGACCGTTTTAGAAAATGTATGAGGTACGAATTACATTTTCTTATAATGGGGAGCCCTGGGAAGAATATATAATTAAACTAAAGCTGTTAATTTTCTAGCTTCTTTTTTTTTATAATCTATTTTCTTTTTAGTTAAATCATGGTAAAATAATGCTATAAAATAAAAGGAAAGAAGAAAATGATAAAAAGAATAATAATAAACTTAATAGCAATAATAATTACAATAATAGTAATGATATTTGGCTATTATATGATAATGGACATAGAAACAAAAATACCACAAAAAGCAAATGAAAGTTGTGATATTGAGACAAAAGAATTTATGTCTAGAAAAATATTTATAATAAAACCTAAAACAGAACAACTAAGTAAAAAAGTAATATTATATTTTCACGGAGGAGCATATGTGGCAGAAGCAACAACCTTACACTGGGATTTTTTAGAAAAGCTTGCCAATGATACAAAATCAACAATAGTAATGCCAGACTATCCATTAACTCCTAAATATACATATAAAGATGTGTTTAATATGGTAGAACCATTATATAAAGAAATAATATCAAAAGTTGATGCGAAAAATTTAGTAATGATGGGGGATTCAGCAGGAGGTGGAATAACACTTGCACTTGCAGAAAAAATAAGTCAAAATAATATACAATTACCATCAAAAACAATTCTAATATCACCATGGCTAAATGTAACACTTACAAATGAAAAAATAAAAGAAGTGCAAAAAAATGATAAAGATTTAAACAAAGAAAAACTATTAATAGCAGGGATTTCATATGCAAGAGATGAAGAAGGAATGAAAAGCTATTTAGTAAACCCAATAAATGGGCCATTATCTAAGCTAAAAAATGTAATAATATATACAGGAACATATGATATATTAAATCCAGATACACATTTATTGCAAGAAAAAGCGAAAAAAGAAGGAATAGACATACAAATAAAAGAATATGAACAAGCACCACATATATGGATTATAAATAATATAAACAAACAAGACGAATTGCAATTAAAAGCATATCAAGATCTTGTATGTGACATACAATAAAAAATAACTTTGTACTAAAAGAAAGGTAAGTAAAATGAAAAAAGAAAATAGACTATATTGGAGAAAGCTTGACAATTCTGCCAAAATATTTCCAATATCAGCAGGAAAAAAATATAGTACAGTATTTAGGTTATCTGCTATTTTAAAAGAAAAGGTGCATCCAAAAATATTACAAAAAGCAGTATTAATGGCACTAGAAAAATACCAATCATTTAAAGTAAGAATGAAAGATGGATTTTTTTGGAACTATTTTGAAGAAAATTTAAAAGATCCAATAGTAGAAAAAGAACGTGAATACCCATGTAAATATATAAATCCTAAAACAAACAACAATTATTTATTTAAAGTAACATATTTCCAAAATAAAATAAATATAGACATATTTCATTCTTTAACAGATGGAAATAGTGGAACACAATTTTTTAAAGAAATAATTTATACATATTTAGAATTAACACATCCAAAAGAGTTTGAAGAAGAAATAAGAACAAGTAGAAAAATAGAATATGATTCAGAAGATAGCTACATAAAAAATTATGATAAAAAAGCAAAAACAAATGCATCATCAAAAAAAGCATATATATTAAAAGGAGAAAAAATAAAATTAGGAGCAGTTTCAGCAATACACGAAATAATAGATTCAAATGATTTAAAGGAAAAATGCAAAAAAAACAATTGTACAGTAACACAATATTTAAGTGCAGTACTAATTTATTCAATATATGAAGAAAATTATAAAAAAAATAATGGAAAAAAACCAATAAAACTATGTATACCAGTAAACTTAAAAAAATATTTCCAATCAAAAACAATATCAAACTTTTTTTCATATATCACATTAGAAGCACAAATACAAAAAGATAATTTAACAACATTTGATAAAATTTTAAAATTTGTAAAAGAAGATTTCAAAAAAAGATTAACACAAGAAGAAATAATAAAAACAATGTCAGCAAATGTAAAACTTGGAAACAATCCATTTGTAAGGGTTATACCATTATCACTAAAAAAAATATTGGTAAGACTTAGTTACATTGAAATTAGAAAATATACAACAATAACATTTTCAAATATTGGTAGAATTGGTATAATAGGTAAATACCAAAAATATATAGAAGACTTTTTCATGTTAATTGCGCCAGAGCCTGTAGAAAAAATAAAATGTTCAGCATGTACATATGAAAATGACATTGTATTTACATTTACATCAATTTTACAGGACAATAGTATAGAAAAAAGATTTTTTGAGTTTTTAACCCAAAATGGAATAAAAGTAAGAATAGAAAGTAATGGTGTTTTAGATGCTATATCCACAAAAAATTAATGCAAAAAATATGGACTTGATTATAAAAATATCAATAATAATATCAGTTTTTTTAGGAATATTTTTAGTATTTTTAAATAGAATGACAACTCCAAATATTCATTGGGCAGGGCTTTGCAATGCTGGAATTATATATATTTGGGTAACTGTTTTATATTCGATAAATAAAAACATAAATATTGCAGGACATGTTTTAATACAAACAATTGCAATATCGCTTTTAACAGTATATATAGATTATAAAACAGGTTTTAAAGCATGGTCTGTAAATTTATCAATTCCAATAATAATAATAATTGCAAATATAACAATGTTAATATTAACAGTAATAAGCCACAAAAAATATATAAAATATGCGGTGTATCAGTTGTTAATTGTTATAGTAAGTACAATACCAATATTTTTGGTATATGAAAATCTGGTACAAGATAAAACATTAAGTATTATTGCAACCACAATATCTGGAGTGAATTTAATATTAAGTTTAAGTCTAAGTGCAAAAGATATAAAAGAAGTAATTGTAAGAAAATTTCATATATAGAAAAGGAATGGAAAAATGAAAAATATAAAAGATTATAATTTAGAAGAATTAAAAGAAGAGCTAAAAAGCATAGGAGAAAAAACTTTTAGAGCAGAGCAAATTTTTAAATGGTTGTATCAAGATAAAGTAAAAAGTTTTGATGATATGACAAATTTGTCTTTGGAATTAAGAGAAAAACTAAAAGAAAATTATACTATATGTAATTTTAAAATATTAAAAAAACAAGAATCATCAGATGGAACAAAAAAATATTTATTTGATGTATTAGATGGTAATGCAATAGAAACAGTTTTAATGAGTTATCATCATGGTTATAGCATTTGTGTATCTTCACAAATAGGGTGCAAAATGGGCTGCAAATTTTGTGCTTCAACAGGAATTAAATTTGTAAGAAGTTTAACTAGTGGAGAAATAGTGGAACAAATTTTAGCAGTAGAACAAGATGAAAACATAAGAATTTCTAATATTGTATTTATGGGAATAGGAGAACCACTAGATAATTTTGATAATGTAATAAATGCTGTAAAAATTATAAATAATCCAAAGGGATTAAATATTGGCGCAAGACATATAAGTATTTCTACAAGTGGTTTAGTTCCAATGATATACAAACTAGCAGAGCAAAATACACAATGTACATTATCAATATCACTTCATGCAACAACAAATGAAAAACGTAGTAGTATGATGCCTGTAAATAATGCTTACAATATTGAAGAATTAATACAAGCATGTAAAGATTATATAAAGGTAACAAATAGAAGAATATCTTTTGAATATGCTTTAGCAAAAGATAATAATGATAATTTGGAAGATGCAAAAAGACTTGTAAAATTATTAAAAGGTATGTTATGTCATGTAAATTTAATTCCAATAAATAAAATAGAAAATGGAGAATATACAAAAAGTTCAAATGAAAATATTATTAAATTTAGAGATTATTTAAATGATCATGGAATTGTTGCAACAATTAGAAGGGAACTTGGTTCAGATATAGATGCTGCATGTGGACAATTAAGAAGAAAAAATTTAAAAGAAGAAAAATAAAAAGAAATACCCCCACCAAAAACATGGTGGGGGTTAAGGATTATTCCATAAAAGTATTGTTTATTGCAGCTGTCATCCATAGTCTGCCATCTGCCATTTCAATTGCTTTTACCGGAATTACAGGAGAACCAATCTGTTCTTCCATAATTTCCTGAGCTTCAGATATATCATTTGTGGATATAAAGCTCATTTCGATTACAGCACCATTGGAATTAAATTCTCCTTTTGCTACTGAAAGAACATTGTTTAGTGTCCTTTCAGGAGGGTAGTAATCCAATGAATAAAGATCAAGATACTGCCCCTCTTGAGTAATTGCCTCTTTTACAGAGATTTGTAAGTATGCTGCACGGTTAAATATTGTGCTTGCAACATACCGCTGAATAGTGTCTACATATCCTTGAGAATACTCATCTCTGTTAGCAGCCATTTCATGTTCAGCCACTAAAGCTGCATCAACAATATCTTCTTCACTAATAAGAAGAACTCCATTTGGTGTTTCATAAGAAATTGGATAAATGGAAGATGTACTACTTGACGAACTACTATCAGATTTTGTCAAAAAACCAGATGATTTTGGTTCTGAGTCTGCTGCCGAGCTTTGGGATTTCGCTGCAGCATTTAATGTGTCTTGGGACTTAAAAAGTCCACGTATGGTGTAAACCATACTCAAGATAAGTGCTGCTGCTCCTATAAGCATCAGTATACCTTTTACTGTCTGGACGATCCGTATAATGTTTTTGTTCATTTAAAAAACTTCCTTTCTATAATTGGTTATTTACCGATACTTTATTATACCACATTTTTTAGTATTTGTAAAATATATCATAATGTGATATAATAAAAAACGTTAAAATAAATAAAAGGAAGTAATAATATGAAAAAAATAGAATTATTAGCACCAGCTGGGTCATTTGAAAAAGCAAAAATAGCATTTTTATACGGAGCAGATGCAGTATATTGTGGTACATCATCGTTATCATTAAGGACAAGAGCAGACATGAAAGATGATGATTTAGTAAACACGATAAAATATGCTCATAAAATTGGAAAAAAAGTATATGTAACAATTAATATATTTGCATGGGATGAAAAATATGAAGAAATAATAAATATGGCAAAAACATTAGAAGAGCTAAAACCAGATGGTGTAATAATAGCAGATGGAGGGATAATGGAGGTATTTAAAAAATATGCACCAAGTATTCCAATAAATGTAAGTACACAAGCCAATATTGTAAGTTTACATGATTGCAATTTTTGGTACAAAAATGGTGGAAAAAGAATGATAATGGCAAGAGAACTTAACAAAAATCAGCTAAAATATATAATGGAAAACAAGCCAAAAGATATGGAAGTAGAAATATTTATACATGGAGCAATATGTTTTGCGTTTTCTGGAAGATGTTTTTTAAGTGATTTTTTAGCATGTAGGAGTGCAAATTTAGGAGATTGTGCACAAAGCTGCAGATGGAGCTATAATTTATATGCAGAAGAAAAAAATAACCCAGGTGAACTTATGCCAATAGAAACAAATGAGTATGGAACAAGCATATTTTCTTCAAAAGATTTATGCCTAATAAAAGAAATACCAGAAATAGTAGATATGGGAGTAGATAGCTTAAAAATAGAAGGAAGACTAAAAACAGAATACTACTTAGCAAGTGTAATAAATGCATACAGAAATGCAATTGATGACTATATAAAAAATCCTAAAAATTATGATTATACAAAATATTTAAAAGAACTAGACAAAGTAAAAACAAGAGGACTTACAACATTTTATTTTAATGATAGAAACAATAAAGATATACAAGAATATGCAGGAAGACAATATAATGAAGACTATGAATTTGGAGCAAAAGTAGTTGAATATAAACAAGAAAAGTCTATAGTAGAAATAAAAAATAAATTACATGTAGGAGATACTTTAGAAATTATAATACCAAATAAAATAGATGCATATACATTTGAAATAGAAAAATTATGGGATTATGATACACAAAAAGAAATAGGAGAAATTAGCCCAGGAGTAAAAGGGCAAAAAGTAATGATAAAATTGCCAATAAAATGTGAAAAAGATTGGATAATAAGAAGAAAAAAATAAAAAAAATATTTGTGATTTAATTGTATTTTGCGAAATACATAATTAAACCATTTAATCTTATGATAATAAAGGGGCTGTGAAAAGTCCCTTTATTAATTTAAAAATAAGAGTAAATTTAGTTTAAGTTAAAACTTGCAAGTATAGGACCAACCATCATACATAAAAAAGATATAATGCCATTTAAGTCAAAAGTAAATTCTGGCCAAATTACAAAAATTGAACCAAGAGTAAAACCTATAATTGTATAAAAAGTTTGAGCATAAAATTTATTAAGCAAAACTTTTGTAATTTTCATAAAAATTAAAGAACCAATTATTAAACCAATGCCCATAGGAACAAGTATTGGTAGATACACACTTGAAACAGATGTCAAATAAGCACTATAAACACCAAGTAGCATTAAAATAATTGTGCTACTAACTCCAGGAACAATTACACCAATAGACATTAAAAAGCCACATAATATAAGGTAAAAATAATTAAATTCATATGAAGAAGAACTAACAACAATATGTTTTTCAAGTAAAACCGTTATTATTCCAATAGTTAATGCAAATATTAAATAAAATGCATATCTAAGCTTAAATTTATGTTTATTATTTACATCTTTTAAAAGCTTTGGAATACTACTTAAAATTAGACCAACAAATGTTGATTTTGTTTGAAGTGGGTATGCATATAACAGATAATTTAAAATTTTACTAAATATTAAAACTCCAAATATTCCACCTAAAACAATTGGAAACAAAAATTTTGCATTTTGCTTAATATTTTTAAAAAAACTTAAAACACTATCTAACAATTTTTCATAAATTCCAAATATTACACATAAAACACCACTACTAATGCCAGGCAATATTGCACCAGCACCAATAGCTATTCCTTTAAAAAAATTTATAATTAAACTCATTAATTAAAACTCCTTTAATAAAAAATATGAACAAATTGGTAGAAATATTATATTAAAATGTGATAAAATAAAATAAATTTTAGTAAAGAGGGTTTAAAAAATGAAGATATTTATAGGTGGATCAGTAAGTGAAAATATAGAAGAAAAATATAAAATAGAGGGAGAAAAATTAGTTGATTTAATTGTAGAAAATAATTTTGATGTTGTATGCTGTGCAGATTTAAGAGGAATGATTGGAAATTTATATAAAAAAATGAAAGAAAAGAAAAATTCTAAAATAATATTAACACTTCCAAAAATATATTTAAAATATGCAAAAGATATAAAAGATGAAATTCAAATTGTTACAAATACAATAAACGAAAGAACAGATGAATCAATAAAAAATTCAGACGTTTGTTTATTTATGCCAGGAGGAATAGGAACTACATATGAAATATTATCAAGTATAGAAACCAAAAGAGCAGGAGAGCACAATAATAAAATTGTAATTGTAAATTTATTTGGCTACTACAATGAATTTTTTAAGATGTTAGATGAAATGTATGAAAAAAAATTTATAAATGAATCTGATAAAAATATGTATAAAATAGTAGATACAATAGAAGAAGCAATTGATTATATAAAGAAGTAAACTTATAAGTATTTTTATACTAAAAAAATATAATTGTCGACATGTTTCGACAATTTTTTAAAATAGATAGTGGTATAATAGCAAAAAACACAAAAGTAGGTGATAAAAAATGAACTATAAAAATACTTTAGAAGAAATAAAAAAAGAAATGAGAATAAGAGCAATTACAGATGAGATATTAGCTGAGCAAATAAAAATGCCAAAAGAAAAATTAAAAAGAAAACTAGATGGTATAGATGTAATAGAAGTAGATGAACTTGTAGATATTCTTTCTTATTTAGAATTAAGTGTAAATAGAGTAACTGAAATATATGAAAAATATAAAAAACAAGAGTAAAATTATAAATAAAAAATATTTTTAGTGGTCATGCACTTTTATTTTCTTTATACATATAATTTTTGTATATAGGAAAATGGAGGTGCATTTATGTTAGCAGCACTTTGTAGCATTGGAATAACAGGGCTTTTGCAATTTCTAAAAACAGCAGTATTTGCAGTTGGCTATATATCACGGAAGTAGTTTATTCCCAGAACCACTTACCAAAGAAGAAGAAATTATATGCCTTGAAAAAATGGTAAATGGAGATGAAGAAGCAAGAAATATGCTTATTGAAAGAAACTTAAGGTTAGTAGCACATGTTGCTAAAAAATATAGTAATACAAAAGTTGACCAAGATGACCTAATTTCAATAGGTACAATTGGTTTAATAAAAGGAGTAAAAAGCTTTAGCATAGAAAAAGGCTCAAGACTTTCTACATATGTTTCTAGATGTATAGATAATGAAATTCTTATGCATTTAAGAGCAACAAAAAAACTAAATGCAGAAGTTTATTTAAATGAACCAATTGGAAAAGATAAAGATGACAATGTTGTAACACTACAAGAAGTGTTAGAAAATAACGAAAGAAGTATTGATGATGAAGTAGACCTAAAAATGAAAGTAAAACTTTTATATGAAAAGATGAAAAACATTTTAAAAGATAGAGAAAAAACAATAATAGAATTAAGATTTGGACTAGATGGACATAAACCAAAAACCCAAAATGAAATAGCAAAATCTATGGGAATATCGCGTTCATATGTATCTAGAATAGAAACAAAAGCAATTAATAAATTATCAAAAGAAATAAAAGAATAAATTAAAATAAAAAGCCCCTCACTTATTAGACAAAAGAAGTTTAATAATGAGGGGTTTTTATGCTATAAATATTTTTTTAAAGTTTCTACACTATCTTCTTGCATAACAACAAAATCATTTAAAATATTTTTAACATCTGTTGCAATATTTTCTTGATTTTGATTAAGCAATCTACGTCCTTCAATAATTCCCATATTAGTCCCCTGCATTAAAAGCTCTGAAATTTTAGAATTACTTTTATCAGTTATAGTATTCATTTGAATTCCATACCATGTCATCATTTTATTCATAGCATTTGTTTCATGAGGTTCTTTGTCACTATAATTTGAATACAAATTGTTTACTCTTCTAGATATATCTTTATATTTATTATATTCACCATCTAAAACCTTACTAAAAGTTTCGTCTCCAACCTTTTCAGAAACATAAGAAATGGCATCCATTCCCATAGTTGCACCTTTGTTTATTTCATCTAAAATATCTAAATTATTATTTTCCATTGCAAACCTCCTTAAAAATAGTATTTCACAAAACAATAGATTTATTTAAAAAAATATGATAAAATTATAAAAAATTAAAAAAGTAAGGAGAAATAATTCAAAAATTGAATTATAAATAATAAAATGAAGTTTATAGTGCAAAAAGTAGAAAAAGCAAAAGTAGAAGTAGATGGAAAAGTAGTAGGAAAAATTAATAAAGGTTTTATGGTGTTAATAGGAGTAAAAGAAAATGATACTAAAAAAGAGGCTGATTATCTTGTTAACAAATTAATAAATTTAAGAATATTTGAGGATGAACAAGAAAAAATGAATTTATCATTAAAAGATGTAAATGGTGAACTTTTACTTGTATCACAATTTACATTATATGGAGATACAAAAAATGGTAATAGACCATCTTTTATAGAAGCGGCAAGACCAGAAGAAGCAAATAAAATGTATGAATATATAATAGAAAAATGTAAAGAAAAAATAGTAAAAGTTGAAACAGGAGTATTTGGTGCAAAAATGAAAGTAAGTTTAATAAATGATGGACCAACTACAATAATTATGGAAAAATAAAAAAACGAGGTTAATCCCCGCAAATATTAAAATAATTTTAGCATATTTTTTATATAAAATCAAATTGAAAAAAATATAAATTAAAGAGAATAATATATGAAAAAGAGAGATAAAATAATAAAAACTAATAATAAATAAAAATTTACAAATAAAAATAATTTGTAAGAGCTAAATAGATATGCTAAAATAAGATTAATAATTAAATAAGTTAATAATTTTCCCTGCATAGTACGTACATTAGAATTTTTAGAACCTACAAGTTTAAAGAGGGACCGATCTCAAAGTATGGCGTGCAAGCTCACATTATATAGTGAGAAGCCCAGGAGTATTTTGGTAGGAACCCACCTGTTTGTGAAGAGCAGGTCCTTAAAAATTCGGCAACTACGGCTAAGGCGGGGTTTTTTTGTTTTTTAAATTAGAAAATTTATTTTGTAGAAATTTTAAAAAATTTATGATAAAATATATCAAAAAGAAAAGAAGGTGGTAATATGACAATTAAACAAGCACTAGAAAAAGGAACAATAATGTTAAAAGGTGAAAACTTAGACAGTCCCAAAATAAAAGCAAGATTACTTATGCAAGATATACTAAACAAACCAAGAACTTATCTTTTAGTACATGATAACCAAATAATTAATGAAAAAATATTAGAAAAATATTTTAAAAATATAGAAAAAGTAAAAAATGGAATACCAATTGAACATATTACACACCAAAAAGAATTTATGAAATTGAGCTTTTATGTAAATGAGAATGTATTAATACCAAGGCAAGATACAGAAGTTTTAGTAGAAGAAGTAATATCAATTGCAAAAAGAATAAATGCAAAAAAAATACTAGATTTATGTACAGGAAGCGGAAGTATTGCAGTATCACTTGCAAAATATATAGAAAATAGTCAAATTACAGCTGTTGATATAAGTAAAGAAGCACTAATGGTAGCAAAGAAAAATGCTAAAAACAATAATGTAGAAAATCAAATAACATTTGTAAAATCTGATTTATTTAATAAACTTGGAAAAGAAAAATATGATATTATAGTATCAAATCCGCCATATATAAAAAAAGATGTAATAAAAAAATTATCAAAAGATGTGCAAAATGAACCAATTATTGCACTAGATGGTGGAAAAGATGGACTAGTATTTTATAAAAAAATAGTAAATGAAGCAATTGATTATTTAAAACTTGGAGGGTATTTATGCTTAGAAATTGGGTATGACCAAAAAAAAGATGTTATGGATTTAATAAAAGAAAATTTACAATACATAAACACATACTCAAAAAAGGACTTATATGATAATGACAGAATTGTTGTTACAAAGGTAGGTGGCTAAAATGTCGTTTTCTTCAGATGTAAAAGAAGAATTAAGCAAGGTAAATAATTTGGCAAACAAAATACAAGTAAAATATGAATTTATAGGCTATTTAATCTCCAACAATAGTTCTGTAGTAGGTAATAAAATTAGGTATGCAACAGAAAGCCAGTATAATATAAATAGGTTTGCAAAATTACTTAGTAATTTAAAAATAGACTATAAAATAGAAATGGAAGGAAAGTCTTTTGTTATAAAGCTAAAAAATAGTGAATTTAATGAAATAGAAATAATAGACAAAAAGTTAATTTTAAAAATTCAAGAAAACCTAGATGAAAAAAATGAAAAATCATTAGTAAAAGGTGTCTTTTTAGGAGCGGGGTCTATCAATAATCCTGACAATAAATATCATTTAGAAATAAGATTTTCTAACCAAGAAAATGAGGAAATAGTACTAGAAATTCTAAAAAAATACAATATAAATTTTAAAAAATTAGATAGCCAGAAAAATAAGTCAATCTATATAAAAGAAGGAGAAGAAATATCAAAATTTTTGGCTTTTATTGGTGCTAATAAAGCAGTAATGAAATTTGAAGATATTAGAGTTCAAAGGCAAATGAGAGGTAAAGTAAACAGACTAGTAAATTGTAAAGCTGCAAATTTAAACAAAACTTTAAATGCATCTGTAGAACAAATAGATGCAATAAGAAAATTACAGCAAAATGGAAAATTTAACAAATTAGAAGACAATTTAAAAGAAATAGCAAATTTAAGGCTAGAAAATCCAGACATGCCACTTTTGGAACTTGGAAAGCTTTTAAAAAATCCAGTAGGAAAATCTGGCGTAAATTATAGACTAAAAAAAATAATAGAAATAGCAAACGAAGATTAAAAGAGGGATTGGTTTGAATAAAAAAGAGTTAGGAATATACATTCATATACCATTTTGTAAAAAGAAATGTTATTATTGCGATTTTGTGTCATATGCAAATAATTGTAAAAATGTAGAAGAATATATAAAAACAGTTATAAAAGAAATAGAGAGCTATAATTTAGAAAACTATAATATTACAACTATATATATAGGAGGAGGAACACCATCATATATAGATAGTAAATATATAGTAGAGATTTTAGCAAAATTAAAACAAAAATTGCAAAATAATGAAACAAAATTTAATAATATAGAAATTACAATAGAAGTAAATCCAGGAACAATTACAAATAGTAAAATTAAAGATTATAAAAAAAGCGGAATAAATAGAATAAGTATAGGACTGCAAAGTACAAATAATAATTTGTTAAAAGAAATAGGAAGAATTCATACTTTTGAAGAATTTTTAGAGGCATATAATATTGTAAAAAAAAAATTTGACAATATTAATATAGATTTAATGATAGGGTTACCTAAGCAAAAAATTTTAGATATAAAGAAAAGTTTGGAAGAAATTATAAAACTTAATCCAAATCATGTTTCTGTATATTCTTTAATTTTAGAAGAAGGAACAGTATTATATAAAAAAGTAGAAAATAATGATTTAGAGTTGCCAAGCGAAGATGAAGAACGAAAAATGTACTGGTATGTAAAAAATACATTAGAGTTAAATGGTTACAAACATTATGAAATTTCAAATTTTGCAAAAAAAGAAAAAGAGTCAAAACATAATATGAATTGTTGGGAGCAAAAAGAATACATTGGAATTGGAGCTGCTGCACATTCTTATTTTGAAAATAAAAGATATTCAAATGTTGAAAGCATGGAAAAATATATAAATAATTTTAATGAAAAAATAGTTCACGAAGTACAAAATAAAGAAGATATGCAAAAAGAATATATGCTTTTAAATTTAAGAAAATTAGATGGTGTGTCTATTTTAAAGTTTAAAGAGAAGTTTGCTTGTAATCCAATATTTTTGTTTAGAAATGAATTAGAAAAATTAGTAAATGAAAAGCTTTTGATGGTTGATGGCAATTTTATAAAATTAACTAATAAAGGTTTAGATTTAGCAAATTTAGTTTGGGAGGAGTTTGTGTAAAAATTATAAAAAAGTATTGCTAATACAAGGAATAAATAAAGTAATCATAACATAAAAGCAAAGTTAGAACAATGGTTATAGTTAATAATATAATTGTTATATAGCAAATTATAAATTAAAAATTTAAAAAGATAACAAAACCCCTTGATAATTAAATGAAAATGTAATATAATTGCAATACATTTGAAATAAAAATGTAACAAAAAGCTTGGAAAGGGTAGAAGGTTATATGTTTAAGTTTGATTTAGGACAAGATATAGGAATAGATTTAGGTACAGCAACAGTAATAGCATATGTAAAAGGAAAAGGAATTGTTTTAAGAGAACCATCAGTAGTGGCAGTAGATAATACAACAGGAGAAGTTGTAGCAGTTGGACAAGAGGCAAGAAGAATGCTTGGAAGAACACCAGGAAACATAGTAGCTACAAGACCATTAAGAGAAGGGGTAATATCAGACTATACAGTAACAGAAAAAATGTTAAAACATTTTATAAGTAAAATTTGTGGCAGATTCATATTTGCTCCAAGAATAATGATATGTATACCTTCAAGAGTTACAGAAGTAGAAAAAAAGGCAGTAATAGATGCAGCAACACAAGCAGGGGCAAGAAAAGTATATTTAATAGAAGAACCAATAGCAGCTGCAATTGGAGCTGGAATAGATATAGCCAAACCATGTGGAAATATGGTAGTTGATATTGGAGGAGGAACAACAGATATTGCAGTAATATCATTAGGAGGATCAGTTGTTAGCTCTTCATTAAAAGTAGCAGGAGACAAATTTGACGAATATATAGTAAAATATATAAAGAAAAAACACAATATGATGATAGGTGAAAGAACAGCAGAAGACCTTAAAGTAAATGTAGGGTGTGTATACCCAAAAATACAAGACACAGAAATGGACATAAGAGGAAGAGACTTAATAACAGGACTTCCAAAAACAATAACAATACATTCAAGTGAAATGTTGGAAGCTTTAATAGAACCAGCAATGATGATTGTAGATGCAGTTCATAGTGTACTTGAAAGAACACCACCAGAACTTGCAGCAGACATAAGTGATAAAGGAATTTACATGACAGGTGGAGGATGTTTAGTTGATGGATTAGATAAGCTTTTACAAGAAAAAACAGGAATAAATGTAATGATAGCACAAGACACTGTTTCTTGTGTAGCACTTGGAACAGGAAAGGCATTAGATAATTTAGATGCATTAGAAGCAAAAACAAGAAGATAAAATAAAAAAAGGGCAGATTAAATTCTGCTTTTTTCAAATTAAAAGGTGATAGAAAATGGAAAATAAAAAAGTAGCATTTATTACACTTGGGTGTAAAGTAAACCAATATGAAACAAATGCAATGTGCGAAAAGTTTATAAATAAAGGTTATGAAGTAGTAGAAAAAGAAGAAAAAGCAGATATATACATAGTAAATACATGTACTGTAACCAATATGTCAGATAGGAAATCTAGACAAATGCTAAGAAGAGTAAAGGAAATTAACGAAAAAGCAATAATAGTTGCATGTGGATGTTATGCTCAAGTTGCAAAAGAAGAATTAGAAAAAATAGATGAAATTGACATAGTTCTTGGAAATAATGAAAAAAAGAACATAGTAGATTATGTAGAAAAATATATAAACGAAAAAAACAAAATAATAGAAATAGAAGATGTAATGCAAAAAAGGGATTTTGTAGATTTTGGAGAAGTAACATATACAGAAAAAACAAGAGCAGTAATAAAAGTACAAGATGGTTGTGATAGATTTTGTTCATATTGTATTATACCATATGCAAGAGGAAGAGTAAGAAGCAGAAATCCTAAAACAGTAATAGAGGAAATAGAAAAAATAGCTAAAACAGGAATAAAAGAAGTAGTAATAACAGGAATACATATAGCATCATATGGAAAGGACTTTAAAGAAGATTATAAATTAATAAATTTATTAGAAGATATAAATAAAATAGATGGGATTGAAAGAATAAGACTAGGTTCAATAGAACCATTATTAATAACAGAAGAATTTGTAGAAAGATTAAAAAAATTAGATAAAATATGTCATCATTTTCATTTGTCACTACAAAGTGGATGTGACGAAACACTAAAAAGAATGAATAGAAGGTACACAACTGAGCAATTTATAACAATAGTAAATAGGTTAAGAAAAGCATATAGTGATGTTATACTTACAACAGATATAATTGTTGGTTTTCCGGAAGAATCAGAAGAAGAGTTTAATAAAACATATAAATTTTTAGAACAAATAAAATTTTATAAAATGCATGTATTTAAATATTCGCCAAGAAAAGGTACAATTGCAGCTAAGAACAAAAATCAAATAGATGGAAATGTAAAAGAAGAAAGAAGTAAAAAACTTATAGAGTTATCAGACAAAAATGAAAAAGAATATAATGAAAGCTATATTGGAAAAAAAGTAGAAGTTTTATTTGAAGAAGAAAAGCAAGGAATATACCAAGGCCATACAAAAAATTACATACTTGTAAAATGCAAGTCAACAAAGAATATAGAAAACAAGATATTAACAGTAACATGCCAAAAAGTGGAAAACTCATATATTTTGGGGACATTGTAATGGAAAAGTAACAAAAATGTAATAAATATTTAATATAAAAAAGCTTGATAAATATTTACCATTATAGTATAAATATAACAAAGGTCAAAAATACAAAGGAGGAAATAGTTATGGCAGATATAAAAGAAGTAAATGGTGTATTTGGAGGAGTAGAAATAGGAAATATAAATGACCAAGAAACAACAACCAATTATGCCGGTGGAGTTGAAGGAATTGGTGCAAATAATTTACAAAATGTTGGAACTAATTTACCAGCAAAACAAGGATTTTGGTCAAAATTCAAAGCTTTTTGGTTACAACCTGTAGATTGGAAAAAAGAAATAAAAGTAGAACTTACACCATATCAACAAAAAGTTGAAGATGAAATAAACGAATTTTTACATCAAGAAATTACATGGGAAAAAGTTCATGATTTCTTATTTCAAGAAATATCATTTGGAAAAAAGAATAAAATGTAAAAAAAATAAAAAAGCGTAGCATAAAAATAAAAATTGTGCTATACTTTTTTTGTATTATAACAAAATAAAAAAAAGGAGAAGACATGGCAAAAGCAAAAACAATATTTGTTTGCAATGAATGTGGAAATGAATCAGCAAAATGGCTTGGGAGGTGTCCCGCATGCAATAGTTGGAATAGTTTTTTTGAACAAAAAATTGTAGAAACCAAAACAGCAACTTCAAAGCCAAAAGAAAAAATTACACCACAAAAATTAAACACATATGAAGCAAAAGACACAATAAAAATACCAACAGGTTTTGGAGAGTTAGATAGAGTTTTAGGAGGAGGCCTTGTAAAAGGTTCGTTAACACTTTTAGGTGGAGAGCCAGGTATTGGTAAATCAACATTAATACTTCAAATTTGTAACAAGATTGCAAAAGATGGACAAGTATTATATGTTTCAGGGGAAGAATCTGCGGAGCAAATAAAATTAAGGGCAGATAGACTAGGAATAAATAATGATAATATATTATTTTTAGGAGAAACTGATATAGACATAATTAATCAATCTATAATAGAACTTAACCCAAAACTTGTAATAATAGATTCTATTCAAACAATGTACTCAGAAGATATTACAGCAGCAGCACGGAAGTGTAAGCCAGGTAAGGGAGATTACCTCACAAATAATGAGAGTATGTAAATCAAGTGCAATAACAACAATCATAATAGGGCATGTAACAAAAGATGGAACAATTGCAGGTCCAAGAGTATTGGAACATATGGTAGATACTGTTTTATATTTAGAAGGAGAAAGATATTTTTCATATAGAATATTAAGAGGAGTAAAAAACAGGTTTGGGTCTACAAATGAAATTGGAATGTTTGAAATGAAAGAAGAAGGAATGTGTGAAATACTAAATCCATCAGAAATTCTTATTTCAGAAAGGGAAGATAATCCTGCAGGGTCTTGTATAATTTGTTCTATGGAAGGAACAAGACCAATGTTAATAGAAATTCAAAGTTTAACAGCACAAAGTGTATTTGGCTATCCAAAAAGAACTGCAAATGGTTTTGACTATAACAGACTTGCCGTATTAATTGCTGTTTTAGAAAAACGTGCAGGCCTTCATTTAGGAGAACAAGATGTATATTTAAATGTAGTTGGTGGAATAAAAATAAATGAGCCAGCAGTTGATTTAGGGGTTGTTTTATGTACATGTTCTAGTTTTAAAAATATTTCAATACCAAAAGATGTAGTTGTAATGGGAGAAGTTGGATTAACAGGAGAAGTTAGAAGAATAAATATGATCGAAAAAAGGCTTAAAGAAGCAGAAAAACTCGGATTTAAGACATGTATTATTCCAGAAAGTAATAAAAAGGTATTGAAAGATAAATTTAAATTAGATATAATAGGCGTTAAGAATATAAATGAGGCAATGAAAAAAATTGGACTAAAATAGAAAAGAGGTTTAAATTTTGAGAAAAAGCAAAGACAGTAGCATAACAAATATCTTAAAATTAATAGCTCCAGGAACACCAATAAGAGATGGACTTGAAAATATATTAAGGGCCAAAACGGGAGCATTATTGCTAATAACAGATAATAATGACATTATAAAAAAAGTAGTAGATGGTGGATTTACAATAAATGAAGATTACACATCATCTAAATTATATGAGTTAGCAAAAATGGATGGAGCAATAGTTCTTAGTGGAGATTTAAGAAAAATTTTATTTGCAAATGCCCAACTTATACCATCACACGAAATACAAACATTAGAAACAGGTACAAGACATAGAACTGCAGAAAGAACAGCAAAACAAACAGGAGAACTAGTAATTAGTATATCACAAAGAAGAAATATAATAACAGTATTTAAAGGAAATGATAGATATATATTAGAAAATACAGACACAGTATTAAATAAAGCAAATCAAGCAATTCAAACACTTGAAAAATATAAAAAGGTATTTGATAGTAAATTAAATATATTAAATGAATATGAATTTAATGATATAGTAACACTACAAAATGTTATAGTTGCAATACAAAGAGCAGAAATGGTAATGAGAATTGCAGACGAAATAGAAGAAAATATATATGAACTTGGAAATGATGGAAGGCTAGTAAGAATGCAATTAGAAGAGCTTGTTGGAGACTTAGAAAAAGAAGAAATGTTAATAATAAAAGATTATATGGCACACAAAAAGAAAAAAAGGACAGCAGATGAAATATTAAGCGAGCTTTCTGAAATTCAATATGAAGAATTGACAAAACCAATTACAATTGCTAAAATTTTAGGGTATGAAAATTTTGATAATTATGATGAGATTGGAGTATACCCAAAAGGCTATAGAATATTAAATAAAATTCCAAGAATGCCAAGCAATATTGTAGAAAATTTGGTAGAATCTTTTAAATCATTTCAACATATCTTAGCAGCTGATATAGAAAGTTTAGATGATGTTGATGGAATTGGAGAAGTTAGGGCAAAAACCATAAAACAAGCATTAAAAAGAATGCAAGAACAATTTGTATTCGATAATATTATAATTTAATTAAAATATAAAAAGAAAGGGAGAAAAGTAATGAAAAATTCAAGCAAAATAATATGGGCGATAGCATTAATCGTAATAGTAGTTTTAATAGGAGTGTTAGTATTTGGATATTATAAAAAAATCAATTTAAAAATTGATAATCCAGTTGCAACAATGGAAGTAGAAAATTTTGGAACAATAAAATTAGAACTTTATCCAGACCAAGCACCACAAACAGTATCAAATTTTATAGCTCTTGCAAATAGAGGATTTTATGATGGATTAACATTTCATAGAATTATAAAAGATTTTATGATACAAGGTGGAGACCCAAATGGGGATGGAACAGGTTCTGCTAAAATAAGCAATTTAAAAGATGACGGTGAAGATACAAAATATACAATCAAAGGTGAATTTAGTGCTAATAATGTAAAAAATACAGTAAAAATGGAAGAAGGAACTCTTGCAATGGCAAGAAGTGATTATACCAAAAAATCCTCATCACTTACAGAAGAATCATATAATTCAGGAAGTTGTCAATTTTTTATAGTTACTAAAGCGGCATCATATTTAAATGGACAATATACAGGTTTTGGAAAGGTAATCCAAGGATTAGATGTTGTTCATAAAATTGAAGAAGTTGAGGTAAAAGCAGCTGATACTTCAAGTGATGCAGAAAGTAGCAGTAATTCAGAAGCAAGCACACCAGTTAACCCACCTAAAATTACATCAATTAGAGTAGAAACAAATGGAGTTGATTATGGTTTACCAGAAACATTAACACCTTTTGATTATACAAGCTGGATGTATAAACAATATGGAATTGATCCAAGTAGTTTAAGTACAACAACAACAGTTGATGAATAAAAAATAATAAAAAATTTTATAAAATAGTTGACAAATGGGGTAGATATAGGGTAAAATATTAAATGTGCTCACAAAGAGCTACAATAATGGTGGATGTAGCGTAGTTGGTTAACGCGCCAGTTTGTGGCACTGGAGACCGTGGGTTCGAGTCCCATCTTCCACCCCATTTAATTTTATATTGGGCTGTAGCCAAGCGGTAAGGCACCAGACTTTGACTCTGGCATGCGCTAGTTCGAATCTAGCCAGCCCAGCCATAGAAAATAGCGACTTTCAGTTTTTGAAAGTTGTTTATTTTTTTATATTTCAAACAAAATGTCAAACAAATTTGCAAAATCAATTTTTATAATCTAATATTAAGCATTTTAATTTTATTTTCGTGAGTGGGTTTAAATATAATAATTTTTTTATGCAAAACTAATTGCATTTGCTAAAACATTAGCAGAAACATTTTTAGTATTACTTTCTAAATGTGTATATAAATTTGCAGTAGTAGAATAGGTGGAATGACCTAGCCACTCTTGTATTGCTTTCATAGGAACATTTTTCGCTAATAATAAACTAGCACAAGAATGTCTTAAATCGTGAAAACGAATATGTCTTAAATTTTGATTTTTTAGTAGTAATGAAAAATGGTCAGTTATATATTCTGGTCTAAATATTTTGCCAACACTATCTATAAAAATATAATCTTTATATTCTTTCATATAACTATTTCCACATACTTTTTTATTGTTTTCAATTTTCTTTTTGTGTTCAAGTAAAGCCTCTTTAATTTCTTGAATTAAAGGTAAAGACCTATAACTTGATTTGTTCTTTGTTTTGTCTTTTAAAAGCAATGTTCTTTTATCATCTACAATTGCCTCAATGACTTTGTGTTTAATTGTTATTGTATTGTTAGTAAAGTCAAAAGCAGACCATTTTAAACCTAAAACTTCACTTCTTCTTAACCCATAAAAACTTGCAATTAGTATTACTAGTTCTAATGGATCATTTTTAGATTTTTCAAAAAGTATTTGTAATTCTTCTAAAGTATAATGGGCGCCAATAAATTGATTTTTCTTTGGTCTTTCAATTTTATCAGCAGGGTTAGTAGGAATAATATCAAGTTTCATTGCAGTATCTAAAGCCTTTCTAATATTAGCATGATAATGTAATATAGAATTTCCATTTAGTCCTTTAGCATATAAAGAGTCATAGAATTTTTGTATATGAACAGGTTTTAAATCTTTTAATTTAATATTTTTTCCGTTTAAAAAACTCTGTTGTTTTGGTAACTACAGTTTTATAAGAATTGTATGTGTTTTCTTCAATTCTATGTTTATATGATTCTAGCCACTCATTTAGATATACTTCAAAATATTTTTCTGCCTCATCAGTTTCAAAAGTAGATTCTGTTGGTAAATAATCTTTATAATTTTGTTTAATTTCATCTAACTTTTGATTTGCTAGTCTTTTGTTATTTCCTTTTTCTGTAATTCCTGTTGGAATCCATTTTTGTTTTCTTTTATTGTTACTATCTCTGTAACTTAAAATAACATAGTATAAACCATGTTGTATAAATAGGTTTGCTGTTATATTCATAAATACTCCTTTCTTTTCATAACAACTAAAATTAACCTACTTATTGATATCATAACTATAATTATATAATGTATTAAGAAAAGATACAGACAAAGAAAATGATGAAGAAAAAAAGAAAGATGAAACAAGAGTATATTTAGAATTAGAAAAAGATATTTCAAAAACAAAATTAAATAAGAAAAAGGAAGTTATTAGACAACCTTCAACTATTTATATTCATTATGCAGAAAGTATAGGCTTATTGTTAATAAATTTTTTAAATGCTGACTTTTCATCTTTTGAATCTGCATATAATACATTTTTTTATGCTTATGGTTTTGAATTAATAAAAGAATATACACCTTACATATATTCAAAAACTGATGAATGCATAACAGATGTAGAATTTATAAAAATGTTAGAAGATATCTATAACACAAGCCTAGATGACCTATTAGAATGGCAAGATAATTTCAAAAAATGTGTAGATTTTGTATATAACTTAAATGGAAATGAAGAATTAAAAGAACATAGTACATATTCAAAATTTGTTGCTTATACAATTAAACACAACAAATTTTATACATATTCACAAGATGTAGAGGTTATTTTAGATAATTATATAAACATACATAACTATCATCATAATGAAAGTATAGAAAATCTAATAAAAGGTATAAATGAAAAGAATCCAAAATTAGAATTACATGATGTTTATACAAGTACAAAATTAAGAAGTATTTGCTTTACTATATTAGATCAATTAGTAAGACAAGAGAATTTACCAATTAAAACTTGTCAAATTTGTGGTAGATATTTCATACCGACTTTTAGACAAAATGAAATTTATTGTGATTTGAAAAATGTTGATGGTAGTTCTACTTGTAGAGATAAAGGAGCAAGTGAAACTTATAAAAAAAGTCTTGAAAGTAACCCAGCATTATTACTTTATAGAAGAACATATCAGCAAAAAGTTATGACTGTTTATAGAAACAAAGAAAATAAGCAATTAAAGAAAGATTTTGATAAATGGAAGAAAGAAGCACAAGAGAAAATTAAATTATTTAAAAAGGGTAAACTAGATGAAGATACTTTATATAATTGGATGATTGAAAATAAATAAATTTTGTAAAATATGTTAAAGTCTGTTGTATTTTAGTAGATTTTCTATTATAATGAAAACATCCTTTTCAAAGGAAATCTTTGAGGAAGGAGGTGCAACGTAGTGTCTTCATATGAATTAATCTGGCGATTAATCGTATTATTACTATTAAGTAATGACAATGATGAAAGCCAAGAGAAAAACAAAGAATAATCTTTGTGGCAGGGACTGCGACCCTGCTTTTTCTTTTATATTTAAAAATAAAAAAGAGATATATCTGCGAAATATATCTCGTGCAATTTCGTGTCTTCAAACGAATTTGCTAGCTAATGTTATTATAACATCAATTATATTATATGTCAAATGATTTTTTTAAATTCACATTTAACTCCAATTTTTAAAATTTATTTTTTATATCTTTTAATAAATCATTAACATCTATTCCTAAAACATGAGCAATACCAAATAATTCATAATCTTTTACTGTTCTTTTGTTATTTTCAATATCATATAGACTTTGCTTATGAATACTAATTCCCATTAACTCTAGTTTTGCAGATAGCTTTTCATAAGATAAATCCTTCTTTATTCTATATTCTTTTAGTAATCTCCCTATTACATTCATATTTCCATCAAATCTTGCAATCAATGACATATCTAAATCACTCCATAAATTTTCTATGTATTGATTTTAATATTTTTCTGTGTTATATTTATAAGTGTTAACACTTTATTATATTTTTATACTTAATTACATTGAAAAAGGAGAAGTACAAGATGGAGCAATCAAATAAAGAATTTTGTGTACCATACTATATATTTGAAGAAATTGTAGACTATGTTGAATTAACTGTAAAAGGACATTCAAAATGTATGAAATGGGAGAATATAAAATCATTGTTAAAATTAGCAATTATAAATAATAACTTAACAAAAGAACAAGCACAATTTATAGAAGAAGAATTTAACAGAGAAGAAATATTACAAAAATATTAAATTTTTATGACAAATCTATTTTGGTTGTCATATTTATTGTAAAAAGTAAAGTGCTGTGATATAAATTACATAAAAATACACAATAAATGAGTAGTATTTTAAAGCAAAGGAGAAATAAATATGGGTAGATATGCTTATCATGGACAAGAAGTCTTAAAAAGAGATGGCAAATTAGTTGGATTTAATGCAGGATATGGTTTTTATGCTGAACATGAATCTGGTTATACAGGTACAGAACAGATGAAACCTAAAAAGATTATAGATAAAAATAAAAATCATCCGTTTAATGGAGAAATTGTAGAAAATCCTCAAGCCATTAATTTAATGGAATTTAGTGATGGAAAAGTTTGGTTAACAAATGATGAATGGAACTATGCTAGTTTAATGAGAAAAACCGAAGAGGAAAGACATGAAATTATGGATAGATATATCAATAATGATGATAGAAAACGTAATGAAGAATTTATGTCAAAATTAGGTGCTAATGTAGATTCTCCTGAAGTAGTTGCTCTATGGTATGCAGGATTCAATGGTGGTGGAAATTTTGATTTAATATCTACAAACGAACAAAGCAGTGAATTGATAAAAGCATTATATACTGAAATGCAAAAAGGGAATGTTGCAATTTCAAGTGATTATAGTTTTATGTTTAAAGATAGAGGATTATCATTTGTATTATTAGACCAATTAACTCAAGAAGATCTTATGAATAAACAATTAGTAGATCATCGTGATGAAATGGCAAGACAATTTCAAAAAGAATATACAGAATATTTACAAAGAGAAGGATTACATGGAGAAAGCTGTATACTTGAAGGAAGTAAATATCCAGCAGAATTTTGGAATGTCCAAATAAGTGAGTTAGAAACTAACCTTAAACGGAGAAATTGTACCTAAATTTTATTTAGAAATTCTTGATACTTCAAAAGGAAGAGAAGATTTAGATGCTCTTTGTATGCACAAACTATGTCGCTTGAAGGGTGATGAAATTAAGGCTTTAGTGCCAGTTGTCCAATCACAAGAATATGCAGAATATGCTAAAAGTCATAGTCAAGAAGATGTTGAAACATATTTATTAGAAGAATTAGGATTATATCGCCATAGACAAGAAATAGAAGATTTACGATATTTAGCTGATAAAGAAGCTTTAGAGCAAATTGCATCAGAACAAAGAACAGAAACTGTAGAGAAAAGTTCGTTATCATTAAAAGATAAAATAGGAAAATGGTTACACCCTGATAGAGAAAATGACAAAGATAAATCAGAAGAAAAAGGAGAATAGTATGGAAAATATAGAATATTCAAATTCACTTTATCAAATAAATGAAATATTAAAATATATGGCACCAAACTTGAAAGCTAGAATACCAAAGAAATTTATTAGTTACTTTGAAAATAATAAATCACAAGAATATAATTGGACTATTGATAAATCGCTACCATTAGAAAAACAAAACTTATTACCAACTACAAAAGAAATTTTGACAGTATTATATAAAGATTTTATATGTGATGATATAGAAAGAGTTAAATTAGAAAAAACATTGAGCAACAATGAAATAAAATATCAAGAAGAATTAAGAGAAAAATATAACCCTGATAATATATTTAAAGATAGACAAAAGCCTACTGAATATGTTGAAACGCAAAAAGAAAATACAGAAATGGCTACTTACAAAGAATCATTCTTTAGTAAAATTATTAGTAAGATTAAATTGATTTTTCGTAAATAATATAATGAATTTTAGGAGAATAATATGATATTAGCAATAACTCGGGAGATATGGATTATCTGAAAAAGGATCTGAAAAATATTATATAGATAAAGAATTTAAAGATATATTTGAAAAACTTAATGTATTATTATTTCCAGTTACTTCATTAACTAATTTAGAAGAAGTTGTTAATATTTGTAATGGGTTAATTGTTATAGGAAGTGCAATAGATATAAATCCTAAAAATTATGATGAACAACCTATTGCTGAAATACATAAGATGACAGAAGAAATTGATACATTAGATTTTGCAATAATAAAAGCATTTAATAATGTTAATAAACCTATATTAGGTATTTGTAGAGGAATACAGGCTATAAATGTTTGCTTTGGTGGTAGTTTATATCAAGATATTCCATATCACAAATTATCTAAAGAAGAAAGACATAATGTAAAATTTGAAAAAGAATCTTTTCTATATAATTGTTATAATACAGAACAAATGCTAATAAACTCATTACATCATCAAGCAATAAAAGAAGTTGCAAAAGGTTTCAATGTAGTTGCTAAAAGTGATGATGGAATTATAGAAGCCATTGAAAATAAAAATATAATTGCAGTTCAATGGCATCCTGAATACATGAATGATATAAAGTTCTTTGAATATTTTACTCTCAAAATATGTAATAAAGACCATTAATAAAATGGTCTTTATTAGTAAATTAGAGCTCCAAATCACATTCTTTTTCTCTTTCTTCATGTTGTATTTGTTTTACTGGGTCGATAAAAGAGCGAGTTTCTTCTTCAAAATTTCTAACTAATTCTTTAGATTTGCCAATTCCAAATTTATGGCAAATCCAAACTATAAATTTATCAACAGTTTCATAGAATTTATCTATTATTTTGTGCAAATGATTATTTTCTTTTTCTAAAGACTTAATTTTACTTTTATATTTCCATTCAATATCAAATTCTTTTTCCTTATATTCTGCTTTAATATTGTCTACTTGCTTATGAAGTTCTCTATTGTCAGCAAGTATGGAATTTCTTTCTTTTTGGTATTTTTCAGCCTTATTAACTAAATTTACTTGTTTTGATAATTCATTATGCAATTTTAGATTTTCTTGATACAATTCCATAATTTTATCATCTTTAGGTTTAATAATTTCATTTTCTACTTTTTCTCTATTAAGTTTTATTAGTTTAATATCATTTATATTTGGTGTTTCTGGTAATTCTAGTTTTATATTATCTAATACCTTTTTAGTATTTTCAAAATTAGTCAATTTCTTTAAATCTTCTATTTTTTCGTGTTTAACTCCAGTTTCTTCAACTGGTAAACCTCGTTCTAAATCAAAACCTTTTGAAGTTATATATTTATGAAAAGCATTTTGTAATTGTCTGTAACTATCTCTGCCTTTCCAAAAATCTCTACAACATATTTTTTCAGTGTCATTTCCTTCTTTATCTTTTGTATGAATTATTGGTATATATACTAAATGCATATGTGGTGTAGTTTCATCCAAATGTACTGCTGCTGACACAATATATTTTTCTCCAAGATTTTTGTAATTACATACAAATTTATAACTTTCTTTGAAATATCGTTTTGTTTCTTCTAAACCAATTTTATTAAAAAAAGCATTATCAGAAGTAATTATCATTTCACACATGATATTACTATTACTTCTAATAGTGCCTTTTAAATCATATTTCTTTTTCATTTTATCAAATTCTTTTATATATGTTAGTTCATTTTTCTTACACCAAAAATTAAGATGTGTTCTTGTAGGGTCAATATCTTTATTAGAATGACCTTTTGATCTTCTATCATTGTGAATGTATGATCCCTGTGCATTCACTCTTGTTAATTTATCATTTCGTATAATAGCATAGCTCATATCTTCTTGCACCTCCTTCTTCGCTCAAGATATTCTTTGAATGTCTAACATACTAGACAAACAAGTTTGTCGTATGGCAGGGTTTTGCAACCCCACACCCTAAACCTAAAAATTACTACTCGCATTTTTAGGTTATTTCATAAAAAATGCTTATCGCAATTTTTATGAATGTGAGAAAAAAATAAATTTTTTCCTCACAACAAAAAAGCACTTATGCTTTTTTGTATTCACTTTAGCAGTTCAAAGTAGAAACCAGAGGGAGAGAGCTAAAGTGAATTAGGTGTAATAATCCCAGTTGTAAAAAATAGAATTATTACACCTATAAAGCCAGAAACCGTCGGTCGTTCGCCTCGTTTCATAGGTAGTCTAGTAAGTAACATTATAGTTACTATAATTGCTGATACATTTAAGTATCTTGTTCATACTTGCCCAAACTTTTTACAATTACAAATCCATATCAAATATGCCACCGAATACTCTTTTATTATTGTGAGTCTGTGTTCTAAAATCTCACTCACGCACTTTGTATAATTAGACTACTTATACAAATACGAATGAACTTTATAGCATCGGCTCATCACACCAAATAGCTTTTATAGAGGCTATTGCATTTCTCTTTTAAACATAAAAAACTACCTATAGCTTTAAAACTACAAGTAGTTAGTGTTTATATTATTCAATTAGCCACCACAATTGAAAATAAGGCAATAATAAATCAAAATAAAGTAATTATTTGCATTGACTTTTATAATGCTTAATATTAAAATGATGATATCAATAAGTAAGATTTTGTTATGACTTTTATAAATTTTGTCAAACAAATGTCAAACAATTTCGTTTGAAAATTTAATTTTGCGAAAGTATTGAAATTAAAATATTTTTGTATTTTACATCTATAAAATACTGATAAATAGCCACTTTAAACGATAAAAAATAATTTTAAAAATCATTAAGTATAAAATGAAAGGTACGACTTTGACTCTGGCATGCGCTAGTTCGAATCTAGCCAGCCCAGCCAGTAATATTAAGACTTTCAAGAAATTGAGAGTCTTATATTTTTGCTCCAAATGGGCTTATTTTTTTTTATTTTCTGTACCTTTTCATAAAGGAAATCTTTAGGAAAGAGAGGGCGTTTATTTTATGAATGGTTACTTTACTTAAGCTATTATTGGTATAGCATTATTTTTATATTTGTCAAACAATTTCAAAAAAATATTGCATGTTTATGTAAATTATGGTATAATACCCTCATATTCTAAGGAATATGTTGTAAGCGTCACATAAGAGTTAAGTAGTGGTTCAGATATTTAACGATTTGTGGCAAAACCTGTAGTAAGATTTTTAGGAGGTTACGCTATGAAAAGAGAAGTGTTCGAGCCTTTCCCAAAGGTAGAGCGGATAGTCGAGTTTTCTGAAGAGGACATCAGAGAAAATACGTTTGTTACTTCAGCTGATGAAAGCTTGATTACTGACAAAAACTGGCAGGAATTTGCTGACAATGCACTGGTTTTTACTGCCTGCAATACTGTATATCAGTATGCTGAAGAGTTCCCAATCGTTGTATATCGTTGTAGTGAAGATGCAATGGTTATGCCTAAAAGCAGACTCAATTCTTTTATTAGGAGTATCACGGTTTCTACGGCAGACCGCGGAAAGCGTTTTTCACTTAATAAGAGGGACATGGAATGGGAATACACAGGACCTGATACCGTGGCATATTTTACAAAAAATACTGGCGAACGCATTGCCATTCTGCAGTATGATATTTTTAGATTTCTGCTGCGGAAACCAAATCTCGTTATTTCAAATGAAGGCTTGATGGTTTTCTTTACAAAGAGAGAGATTTTGGTTACATGTGATTGCGATCAGTACGCATGGGTTCACGGTATTGATACTAACAACGGCATAATCAAAGATATCGATGTATGCGATGAATACTGCACTGTGAACTTGGAGGATACTAAAAACAATGACGAAGATGGTAATCCTTTGCAATATTCTTACAAACTGCAATTTATCGTTGATATGATAGACTCCGGAATGATTAAGCCTAAGGCTACAAAAAACTGAAAAATAACTGAACAAAAACCAAGAGGAGAGGGAACCTTTTTAAGGGACCCTCTTTTCATATTTTATAGTAGTATTTATAATTCTATTTCATAATCTTTTTCTTGTTCTTCTTGTTATAACTGTTTTTCAGGGGCTATAAAAGTACAAGTATCTTCTTGAAAAATTATATAAGCAACAAATATATGACTTAAAAAAATCAATTAATGGTTATAAAAATAAAATACTATCAATAAGAGCAAAAATAGAACAAAGTAATTAAAAAGTTAAGGAGTTAGAAATTTATTTCTAACTCCTTAACTTTTTTTTATCTTTCCAAATCCCATTTTTTTCTTAATGTTTAAATTGTTTTTGTTATGACTTTTAGAAATTTTGTCAAATTTTTAGAATTTCCATTAACTCTAATTTGGGTTCAATAATTTTTTTATTTCTTCGAACAAAATAGGTTTAAATTCTTCAATTGTCAATGGTATATTATATAAAATAGAATTAAAACAAGTTGAACTTGCAAGTTCAATGATCATGAATAAAGTAGCTTCTGGACATTTTAACTTTATATTATTTTGTTTTATACCATTCATAAAAATGCTATAAATAGAATCATCATCAGAATATTTTAAGTCTGCAATTTTAGTAACAGCTTGATTATAAATTCCTAATGAAAGATTCTTAGAAATAAATTTTAATAAAATATGATTTTTATTTAATTCATCAATAATATGTTCAATGACAAAAATAATTTGTTCATCAAAATTTTCGATATTTGTTTTCTTTAAAGCCTTAACAGCATCAGAAAATAATTTTTGAGATTTTTTTTCAATTAATTTATTTTGTATATCATATTTATCTTTAAAATATAAATAAAACGTTCCTTTTCCAACACCAGCGGTATCTGCAATATCTTGAATGGAAGTTTCTTTAAACCCTTTTTTTGTAAATAAATTAAAGGCAGATTTTAGCAAAGTTTCTTCTTTTATTTTTTTCTTTTCATCCGATTTTTTCATAAATATACCTCAATTCACTAATAAATAAACTCTTATATTTAATTTACATTATCACAAATAAAAAAAATAGTCAATAATATTAAAAAAAATATTGACTTGTGGTCATAAAAATGTTAAAATGTATAAAATTAAAAATGACTAACAGTCAATAAAAGGAGGATTAAATGAAAAGATTTGGTGAATTTGTATGCAAACATAAGATAATAATCTTAATTTTAGCTGTAATTTTATGCATACCATCAATTTATGGTATGTTTGCTACAAGGGTTAATTATGATATTTTATCATATTTACCAAGTGACATAGAAACTGTAAAAGGTGAAAACATTTTATCACAGGACTTTAAAATGGGCTCATTTTCAATAGTACTTGTAAAAGATATGCCACAAAGCAATTTACTTAAGTTAGAAGAAGATATAAGAAATATCGATTCTGTTGGAGACGTAATAGGAATAACAGATATAACAGGAAGTCAGATTCCTACTTATATGTTACCAGATGAAGTTCTTAATAAAATTTATAAAGAAGATGGGACAACTGCAATTTTAGTAACATTCCAAGATGGAATTGCAGAAGATAGGACACTAGATGCTATTCAAAAATTACGTGACATAACAGATGAAAATTGTAAAATAAGTGGAATGTCAGCAACAAACCTTGACATAAAAAACATATGTAATTCAGAAGTAATTATATATGTAATAATTGCTGTAATTTTATGTGCTATAATTTTGGCAGTTGCTTTAGATTCATATATTTTACCTGTTATTTTATTAGGAAATATAGGAATTTCTGTGTTATATAATCTTGGTTCTAATATTATATTTGGAGAAATTTCTTATATAACAAAAGCTATAAGTGCAGTTTTACAATTAGGAGTAACTATGGATTTTGGAATTTTCTTATATCATAGTTACAAACATCAGAAATTAACACAGGACAATAATGATAAAGCTATGGCACTTGCAATTGCAGATACTTTAAAATCAGTTGTTGGAAGTTCGCTTACAACAATTGCTGGATTTTTGGCATTGTGCACAATGAGTTTAACACTTGGAAAAGATATAGGTTTAGTTATGGCAAAAGGGGTTGCATTAGGAGTTATATCAACAGTAACAATACTTCCATCACTAATTCTTGTATTTGATAAATTAATTGCTAAAACAACACATAAGGAAATATTACCTAAATTTACAGGCGTTAAGAATTTTGTGTTAAGTCATTCTAAAGTAATAACAATTTTATTTATAATAATTCTTCCATTTGCTATTTATGGCTATACAAATACGCAAAGTTATTACAATCTAATGAGTGGATTACCAAAAACATTACCAAGTGTTCAAGCAAATGATAAACTTTCAAATGATTTTAATATGGTTTCAACACAATTGGTATTAATAGATAAAAATATATCTGATGATAAAATTTCTGAAATGTTAGATAAAATTGATAATTTGGATGGATTAGAGTTTAGTTTAAGTTATTCAAAAATAACAAATAAACTAAATATGCCAGCAGAGTTTTTACCAGAAAGTATATTAAAAATGTTTACAAGTGATAAATATCAAATGATAATTATAAGTTCAAAATATGAAAATGCAACAGATGAACTAAATAGTCAAATTGAGCAAGTAAATAACATAATAAAATCATATGACGAAAATGCATTAATGGCAGGGGAAGGTCCTCTTATGAAGGATTTAGTAGAAATTGCAAATCATGATTTTAATAGTGTAAACACATTTTCAATTGCAGTAATTTTTGCTTTAATGTTTATAGTTTTGCAATCTATATCATTACCTATTATTTTAATAATAGTAATAGAATTTGCAATATTTATAAATATGGGAATACCAGCATATATGGGAGATCAAGTACCTTTTGTTGCATCAATTGTAATTGGAACTATACAGCTTGGAGCAACAATAGATTATGCAATTTTAATAACAAATAAATATATAGCAAAAAGAAAAGAAAATTTAAGCAAAAAAGAAGCAATGGATTATGCTCTTGGAACATCTATAAGTTCAATTGTAGTAAGTGGATTATGCTTCTTTGGTGCAACATTTGGTGTAGGTGTTTATTCACAAATAGAAATGATAAGTTCATTATGTATTTTAATATCAAGAGGGGCAGTAATAAGTATGTTAAGTGTAATTTTAGTATTACCTACATTTTTAATGTGTTTTGACAAAATTATTTGTAAAACAACATGGGGCATGAAAAAAGTTGTGAGAAGTTAAAGAAAGGAAGTAAGTTAATTATGAATAAAATTGTGAAAAAAATTATATGCATAATGTCAATAATAACTTTATGTGGTATATATACAATGCCAATTTATGCAACATCTAAAAAAGAGACAATGTATTGTAAAGTAAATACATTAGGAGAAGTATATAGTAAAGAGGCAAGTGGAGAAGAAAAAACAGATGAAATGCCTATACAAACACAAATAAAATATTATTTAGATGATAATGAGATATCTATAGATGAGTTAAATGGCAAATCAGGAAAAGTAAAAATAAAAATAAAACTTACAAATAAAGATAAAAAAATTGAAGAAATAAATGGTCAAAAAGTAGAAATGTATACTCCATATATTGTGGCTTGTGGTACAATATTAAATAATAAAAAATTTCAAAATGTTACAATATCAAGTGGAAAAATAATAGACAATGGCAATAATTCTGTTGTAATAGGAATTAGTATGCCTGGTATGCAAAAAAGTTTAGATTTAAGTGATGTGGAAATACCTGAAAATATAACAATTCAGGCATATACAACAGACTTTGAATTAGAAAATATATACATGTATATAGAATCAAATGTTTTTGATAGCGATTTAGATTTTTTAGATGAATTTAACAGTTTATATACAGACAGTCAAAATTTAAAAAAAGCTAGTACACAATTAGTAGAAGGAACAAAACAACTACAAGAAGGAACTACAACATATTCAGAAAAAATTGGAGAGTTTAATACAGGACTTGCAACATATGCAAATGGTGTAAATTCTGTTAGCAATAATTATTCTAAAATAAACGAAGGAATATCTACTGTTAATAAAAATACTAAAAAAATAGCAGAAGGTAGTACTACACTTGCAAGTGGTATTACAGAGTTAAAAAGTAACCTTAGTACTATAATTTCAGCAATTGGTCAAATACAAAAAGGTGTAAATGGAATAGATGGAGGTTTATCAAAAATGTCTACTGCTGTAGATAACTCTATAACTACAATTACAAATAGTACATCAGAAAAGTCAGATACATCTGCTGCATTAAAAAAATTAGGTGTTTCTACCCAAAGTACAATTTCTGAATTAGAAAAAACAAAGTCAACTTTAGAAAAAACAGTAAATTTATTAGAAAATGGAACAGAAAAAACTGAATTATTAAAACAAATAAAAACATTAGATACACAAATAAAAACATTAAACAAAAATGTTGGAACAGAAAGAACTGCTTATAATAAAGCTATAGAAGAGGAAACAAAGCAAGTTGTATCAGGGTTAAATGATTTAAAAACATCATTAAAAACGTTACAAGGAGTATCAACACAAGTAACAACAGGAATTAATCAACTTGTAAATAGTTCTCCAGAACTACAAAGTGGATTAAACAAATTAGAAAGTGGTTCTAATACTTTATCAACAGGTGCAAATAGTTTAAGTCAGGGTACTTCAACACTTTTAAGTGGTTCTAAAGAACTAAAAAATGGAATTGATACTTTAAATTCAAATACAGAAGTTATAAAAAATAGTTCAAATCAACTAAAAGAGGGAGCAAACACTTTAAAAGAAGGAGCAAATACTTTATCAAATGGAATGAATCAATTTGACAATGAAGGAATTAATACAATTTATAATTTTGTAAACAAAGATTTAAAAGGTGCACAAAATAGAATAGATAAATTGGTTAGTTTAGCACAAAATAGTGGGGCTTATAAATATGTATTAAAAGTTGATAATTTAAAATAGTAAATATAGGTTACAACAGCAAAAAGCATCAGTAAAAATTGATGCTTTTTATTATTGTATTTTTTTAAATTAAATGATAAAATAACAAAAAAATAACAGGAGATAAGAAAATGTACGAATTTGAAGTACCAGGTAAAATTACAGGAAAAGCAAGACCAAGGGTAAATACATTAACTGGAAGGGCATATACACCAGGAAATACTAAGGATTATGAAATGCTAATAAAACAATATTTTAAAGTAAAATATCCAAGGTATGAAACATTAGAAGGAAGAATAATAATAAAAATAGAAGCATATTTTGAACCACCTAAAAGTACAAGCAAAAAGCAAACTGAGCAAATGCTAGAAAATAAAATAAGTCCAACAAAGAAACCAGACATAGACAATATTATAAAAATAGTATTAGATGCATTAAATAAAATGGCTTTTAGAGATGATAGCCAAGTTACTAAAATAGAAGTGGAAAAAATATATGGTCCTGTAGAAAAAATAAAAGTAAAAATAGACACATATTAAATAGAACTGAAAAAGTTCTATTTTTTATTATAATTAATATAAATTATAATAAATAAAATTAAAAAGGAGAAAATACTATGGAAAAGGAAAATAAATTTATAAAAAACATAGCAAAAGGAATATTTATATCATTAATTGCAACAATAGTATTTTTACTAATATTTTCAATAATTTTAACATATAGTAATGTAAAAGAAGATATAATAAATCCAGTAATTATAATAATAACAGCAATAAGTATATTAATAGGAAGTTCAATTTCAAGCATGAAAATAGGAAAAAATGGATTGTTAAATGGAGGAATAATAGGAGGATTCTACATATTAATAATATATACAATATCAAGCATACTAAATTGGGAATTTGGATTGAATTTACAAGCAATTATATTAATAATCGTTGGAATTGTATTTGGAATTTTAGGTGGTATAATTGGAGTAAATAAGCAAAATAAATAATATTAAGTTTTTTAGTAAAAACAGTTGATATTTTTAAAATTTTAATATAAAATTTAAAAAGACTAAAAATAGGAGGAAACGAATGATAACTTTACAAGATGTAAAAAATAATCCAGAAGTAGAAGCTCTAATACTAGGAGCACAGCAACAATTAGATGGACTACGGCTACACAGAACACAGCCATAGACATATATCTATAGTTTCAAAAAGAGCAGGAGATATTCTGGAAAAACTAGGGTATCCAGATAGAACAGTAGAGCTTGCAAGAATTGCAGGTTATTTACATGATATAGGAAATTGTGTAAACAGAGTTGATCATGCACATAGTGGTGCAATACTAAGTTTTGAAATATTAAAACAAATGGGAATGCCAGTAGAAGAAAGAACACAAATAATGATGGCTATAGGAAATCATGATGAAAATACAGGGACAGCTGTAAGTGAAATATCTGCAGCACTAATTTTAGCAGATAAGTCAGATGTACACAGAGATAGAGTGGTAAATAAAAATATATCAACATTTGATATACATGATAGAGTTAATTATGCAGTTACAAATGCAGAATTAAAACTAGATGTGGCAAAAAGAAAAATATTATTAGATTTAACTATAGACAACAATATTTGTCCAGTATTGGATTATTTTGAAATATTTATGGCAAGAACAATGATGAGTAAATATGCAGCAAAATATTTAAAAATATGGTTTGAATTAGTAATTAATGATACAAAATTATTATAATAAAAAAAGTAGAAGGAGAAAAATAAAATGAAGAAAAACAAACTAAAAGTAATTACAATTACATTTTTTATAATATTAGTTACAATGGTTGCATTTGTAGGTGTATATGTGCAAGAAAAAAATATAATGGAAAATAAAGTAAAAGATTATTCTTTAGCAATGGATTTAAATGGAACAAGAAATATTGTTTTAAAAGTAAGTGATGAAACTACTGAGGTTATAAAAGATTCTAATGGAAACAAAGTAGAAAGTGCAACAGATGAAGAAATTAGTGAAAAAGGTTATACAAAGGAAACTGTACAAAAAAATACAGATGATGTGAAAACATTAGATAATTATAAAACTTCAAAAGAAATTATAGAAAAAAGATTAAAAAAATTAGGTGTAGAAAATTATATAATAAAATTAAATGAACAAACAGGAGAAATTGTTGTAGAATTGACTGACAACAGCCAAACAGATAATGTTGTTAGCAATCTAACAACTGTTGGTAAATTTGAAATAATAGATACAAATACAAAAGAAGTGTTACTTACAAATGATGACATAAAAGCAAGTAATGTTGTAAGAAGTACAACATCAAGTGGCACAAATATATATTTTACAATAGAATTTAATAAAGATGGAAAGAAAAAATTAGAAGAAATTACAAAAACATATGTACCACAAGACAATACAAGCAGTGAAGAAAGTTCAGAATCTTCAGAAAATAGTGATAGCAGTTCACAAACAACTAAAAAAACAATAACAATGCAAATAGATGGAACAGATGTAATGAGTACAGATTTTGAAGAACCAATAACAGATGGTATAATGCATTTGTCAGTTGGACAAGCTGCAACAGATACAAAAACATTACAAGAAAATGTAAAACAAGCAAACCAAATGGCAGCAGTACTTGAAAATAAAAATATGCCAGTTGAATATACATTACAAAGTGATACATTTGTAAAATCTACTGTAACAGAAGATACAGTTGCAGCAGTTATAATTGTGGTAACTGTTATTGCATTAATAGCATTAATAGTATTGTTTATTAGATATAAATCAAATGGATTATTAGCAATAATATCATATGTAGGATTAGTATCAATACTTTTATTAACAATAAGATATACAAATGTTGTATTATCAATTGAGGGAATAGCTGCAATTTTTGTAATATTAGTAATGAATTATGTTTTTGAAAATAAAATTCTAAATGATATAAAAAGACATCAAAGTGATAAAAAGGCAGATATAAAACATATAATAAATATGTCAATAAAAGATATGGTAATAAAAATAATACCAATTGCAATTTTAGCAATAACATTTTGTTTTATGGGATGGATACCAACAAGCAGCTTTGGAATGGTAATGTTCTGGGGAATTACTTTAATAATAATATATAATTTATTAGTAACAAAAAATTTATTAAAGACAAGCCAAGAAAAGTAGGAGGTATTATAAATGAAACAAATTAAAAAAAGTAAATTAACACAAATTTTATTAATTGTCTTAGTTCTAGTTATGGGATTAATATTAGCATTAACAAAAGGATTTAATAAGGAATTAAAATATAAAGAACATCAAGAAATAAAATTAGAGATTGGGAAAGAATATAAAAAAACAGATATTAAAGAAATAACAAATGAAATATTTGATGGACAAGATGTTGTAGTTCAAGATGTAGATGAGTATGGGGACACAGTTTTAATATCTACAAATAATATAACAGATGAACAAAAAACAAATTTGGTAAATAAAATAAACGAAAAATATCAAATAGCATTAGAAGCTGATTCACAAGAAATACAAACTATTCCACAAACAAGAATAATAGATATTTTAAATCATTATTTCTTGGCATTTGGAGTTTCTAGTATAATTATTTTAGTATATATGGCTATAAGATATAGAAAATTAAATGCTTTGAAAGTTATTTTCAAGACAGTATTTGCTTTAGTAGTTACAGAGGCGGTATTGTTTGCAATATTTGCAATTACACAAATACCATTTGGCAAATATACAGTAGCTTTAGTATTTATTGCATATGTCTTTGCATTAGCAGTTATTGTAAATAAATTTGAAAATAAATTAACAAAAATAAAATTAGAAGAAAAGAAACAAAAATAAAAAATACCGAAGGTAAGAATTGTAACAAATTACAATATTACCTTTGGTATTTTTTTTATTAAAGTAATTGCAAAATAATTAAAATTATGATATAAAGTAAGAAGAATAAATAGACGTTAAAAACAGAGGTGAAAAAATGATAAAAGCATATGCTAAATCAGATGTTGGTAAGGTAAGAGAAATAAATGAAGATTCCTACTATATATCAGAATCATTAGATGAAGTACAGTTATATATAATTGCTGATGGAATGGGTGGCTATAATGGTGGAGAAATAGCAAGTAGTTTAGCAATAAAATCTGCAAAAAATTATATAGAAAACAATTTTGCACAAGCAGACAAAGACAAAGAAAGCATAATACAGCTTGTTGCAAGTAGTTTAGAATATGCAAATATGGTTGTATATGAAAAATCAAAAGAAAATAAAGAATTAAATGGAATGGGTACTACTTTAGATATATGTTTAATATATAATAATAAGGCATATATTGGACATGTGGGAGATAGTAGAATATATAGAATAAGAAAAGATTTTATAAGAAAATTAACACAAGATCATAGTTATGTACAAAAACTAGTAAAAGATGGTAAAATAACAGAAGAAGAAGCAGCTCATCATCCACAAAAAAATATGTTAATGAAAGCTCTTCGGATGTAATGCATTTGTAGAGCCAGACGTAATGATAAAAGGTTTTTTAAAAGATGATGTGTTATTAATGACAACAGACGGCTTAACAAATTTAGTAAAAAAAGAAGATTTGTATAAAACAGTTAAAGAAGAAAATTTAGAGCAAATACCAAAAAGATTGGTAGAAAAAGCATTAGAAAATGGTGGATTTGATAATATAACAGTTATAGTAATAAAAAATATATAGCAGTCTACATTAAAAACATATTAAGGAGAGATTAAATATGAATTTAGAAGGAAAATTACTTCGGAAATCGATATGAAATTATAGAAAAAATAGGAAATGGTGGAATGGCTACAGTATATAAAGCAAAGTGTACAGTACTTAACAGATATGTAGCTGTAAAAATTTTAAGAGATGAGTTTACAACAGATGAAGAATTTATAAGAAGATTTGAGGCAGAGGCACAATCTGCAGCAAGACTTACACATCCAAATATTGTATCTATATATGATGTTGGTGTTGAAGGAAATTTGTATTATATTGTTATGGAATTAATACAAGGAAAAACCTTAAAAGAAATTATAGTAGAGGAACAAGGACCATTGCCATGGAAATGGTCAATTAATGTTGCAATACAAATTGCGTCAGCACTTGAAATGGCACATAAAAATAATATTATACATAGAGATATAAAACCTCATAACATAATAATAACAGAAGACGGCATTGCAAAAGTAACAGATTTTGGAATTGCAAAAGCAGTATCAAACTCAACAATAACTGCATTTGGTACAACAATAGGTTCAGTACATTATTTTTCACCAGAGCATGCAAGAGGAGGGTATACAGATGCAAAATCTGATATATATTCATTAGGGGTAGTAATGTATGAAATGTTAACAGGAAGAGTACCATTTGATGCAGATACACCAGTATCAGTTGCATTAAAACATATGCAAGAAGAACCTGTAGAACCAAAAGAAATAAACCCTAATATTCCAAGTTCAGTAAATAAAATAATAATGAAAGCTCTAAAAAAAGATCCAACACTTAGATATCAAACAAGTACAGAAATGTTACAAGATTTAAGGGCATGTTTAAAAAATCCAAATGGAAATTTTGTAGAAGAAAAAGACTATGATGAAACAGCCAAAACTCAAAGAATAAATATAAGTGAATTAGAAGAAAATAAACGTGGCTCTAAAGAAGATAAAAATTCAGATAATAAATTTATTGCTTTCATTAAAGAACATAAAAAATTAAGTATATTTATAGGGGTAATTTTATTATTCTTCATAGCATTTGGGGGAACAATGCTATTCTTAGGTGCAACAAATCCTAAAGAAGTAGAATTACCAAATATTACTGGAATGACAGCACAAGAAGCAGAAGAAACACTAAAAAAAGCAAATTTAAAATATGAACTAGAAAAAGAAGAATACAATAAAGATGTTGAAGAAGGAAAGGTAATTAGCCAAGAACCACCATATCAAGCAAACTTTAAAGTAAAAGAAGGAAGCCAAGTAAAAGTTGTAATTAGTAAAGGACAAGAAAAAACTAAAGTTCCAAAAGTTGTTGGAATGAAACAAGATGAGGCTGTTAAAGCTTTAGAAGAAGCAAAATTAAAATATGAAATAGTAGAAGAAGCAAGCAAAAAAGTTGAAGAAGGTTATGTAATTAGTCAAGAAACAGAAGCTGATGCAGATGCATTTGCAGGAGATACTGTAAAAATTCATGTAAGTACAGGAACTGAAAAAGTTACAATGGTAAGTGTATTAGATAAAAGCGAGGAAGATGCCAAGGCAGCATTAAAAGCTATTGGTATAACATCTATAAATACTGTATATGAAGAAAACTCAAGTAAAGCAAAAGGTGTTGTATTAAAACAAAGTGTTGAACCAGGAAGCACAGTTGAGAAAGATTCAAAAATTACTATTACAGTAAATAATTACGAAGCAAGTAATACTATAAATTTAGTAATAAATGTTAAATCATTAACAGGAGGATACACAGAAAGTACAACAAATAGCAGTAATGTTACAAATTCATCAAATGCAACCAATACAACAACTACATCACAACAAACAGTAAATAAAAAAGTAGATGTGTCAGTATCAGTTGGTGGAACAGTAGTTCAAACTAGAACAAATATTGATAAAAACCAAACAGATTTAAGTATACAAGTTGACGGAAAAGGAACTCAAACAGTAACAGTTAATGCAGGTGGTGCAATATCTACAAAAACAATTAATTTTGCAGGAACAGAAAAAACTATCAAAATACCATAATAAAAATCAAGGAACGATGAAAATTAGTCGTTCCTTGATTAGTAAATATAAAAGAAAATGAGGGAAAAATGCAGGGATTAGTAATAGAGAATATATCAAATTTATATAAAATACAAGTAAATGAGTATATATATGAAGCTGTTGCAAGAGGTAAAATAAAAAAAGAGGAAATAAGCCCAGTAGTAGGTGACATTGTTGAAATAGAAATAACAGATAAAGAAAATAAAAAGGCAGTAATTGAAAAAATACATAGTAGAAATGTATATATAAAAAGACCTAAAATGGCGAATTTAACTCAGTTAATATTTGTAGTATCTAGTAAACAGCCAAAACCAGATTTATTATTACTTGACAAGCAATTAGCATATGCAAATTATTTAAATGTAAATGCTATTATAGTATTAAATAAAACAGATTTAGATGACAAACAAGAATTTGAAAAAATAAAAAATGTATATAAAAAAATAGGCTATAAAGTTTTAGAAACTAAGGCAAAAGAAGGAAATGGAATTAAAGAATTAATTGATATTATGCAAGGAAACATTAATGCCTTTTCTGGAAATTCTGGGGTTGGAAAATCGACACTAATAAATGCTATTTTTAAATATAGTATAACAGAAGAAGGCGAAATTAGCATAAAAAATAAAAGAGGAAAGAATACTACAACACAAGTTAAGTTGTATAAAATAAATGAAAATACATATATTGCAGATACTCCTGGATTTTCAACATTTGAAATAAGTGAAATTGAAAGTAAAGATTTATATAAATATTTTAAAGAATTTGATAATACTAACTGTAAATACATTGGATGTTCACATATTAAAGAAACAGAATGTGGAATAAAGCAGGATGTAAAAAATGGAATAATAGATAAAGGAAGATATGAAAGATTTTGCAAAATATATAATGAATTAAAACAAAAGGAGGAAAGAAAATGGTAGAAATTTCAACATCAATTTTAAGTGTAAAAAAAGGCCAAGAATCAGAGACTTTTTTTGCATTAGAAAAGGCAAAAACTAATTATTTCCATATTGATGTAATGGATGGAAAATTTGTAGAAAATAACACATATGAAAAAATGCGTGAGTATGCATCATATATAAAAAGAATATCTAATTTACCATTAGACATACATTTAATGGTAGATGATGTAAAAGAGGCAATTGATGACTTTTTAGCAGTTGAACCTAATATAATAACTTTTCATTTGGAAGCATGCAAAAATAAACAAGAAGTAATGGAATTAATAAATTATATAAAACAAAATAATTGCAAAGTAGGAATAGCAATAAAACCAAATACAAAAATAGAAGAAATATATGAATATTTGCCATTTATTCATACCGTTTTAGTAATGACTGTAGAACCCGGAAAAGGTGGACAAACACTTCTTACAGATATGGTAGAAAAAATTTTTTTATTAAAAAAATACATAGAAAAAAATAATTTGGAAGTTGATATAGAAGCAGATGGAGGAATAAATTTAATTACTGCTCCAAAAGTAAAAGAGGCTGGGGCTAATATTTTAGTTGCAGGTACGGCAATTTTAATTGCAAAAGATTATAAAATAATAATAGATGAATTGAAACAATAAAAATAAACTAAAAAAACACTATTTTAAATAGTGTTTTTTTAGTATCTATTTTTTAGATTTTTTTGGAAGTAACTTTTTTGTTATAATTCCTAAACCTAAAACTGTATATATAATACCTACTAAAGCTCCAACAAATGGGATTATTGTTAATAGCCACATAACAAGAAAAGTAACTAATAACATACCAATTTTTGGCCATGTTTTAGATATTTTTAATTTAGTACATATAATGTTGTTTAGTGCAATTGTAAATACTGGAATACTTAAAAGTAATAATACAATATATGTTAAAAGTAATACAATTGATATAGGTCTTGTAATATTTAAGAAAATTAATGCTGCAGCTACTACTGGTATAACTATTAGGCTTAATATTCCAAATCCAATAGATGAACCAATTTTGTTTGTTAATAAAGAATTTGTTTCATCTATAAATTTAGGAGAAAGCCATTTAAATAATCCATAAACTGCAAGTACTAATAATAAAGTAGAGATAAGAGCTATTATATAAGTACCAAAATTCATAGAATTAGAAATTTTTTCTTGCTCAAATTTTACTTCACCATCAACAGTTGATTCAGGTATTTGAATTTCTTTTGAAGAAGAATAATTTAAATTCCCCATAATTTTTCCTTGAACTGTTGCAACACTTACATCTGCTTGATCTGCATTATCACCATCTGGTACTGCTTCTACATTTTGTGAAAAATTAATATTTTTTGATGAAATATATGCATTTCTTCCTATTGTTCCAAAAATATTCAAATCTTCTGATGCACATTTAAAATCTCTATATACATAACCTGAAATTTTTGCATTTTTACATGTAGCATATACATCATAAGTTACACCATCTACATTTAGATTATTTGCTGTAACAAAAAGGCTGTTTGATATATAACCTTGTGTTGAAATATTTACATCTTTTGCACATATAAATGCATTTCCAACAATTTGAGAATTAATGTTTACTTTATTTGCTAAAACAAATAGATTTCCATCTACTATGTAATCTATAGTAATTTCATCTCCCATTAAATAAACATCTTCTTTTTTCATATTGTTTAAATATTCGTCTGTAGTTGTTTGGTTATCTTCTCTTTCCTCAACAGGAACACCATTTTCTTCTGAAATTAATTCAACATCATTAGTGTTTTCGTCTTCTGCAAATACAAAAGGAGAAAAAACAAGCATACCAACAATAAGCATAATTAATAAAGCTTTTAACTTATTTTTTAACATAAAAAAACCTCCTATAAATAATATATATAAAATATATACTTATAATTTTTTTTTGTCAATGATTTTTTTATTGTTTTCTACAAAATATGCACAATTAGAATTTGAAGAAAATTTAGATAAAGTAATAGAAGAATACTGACATTTGCCATCTTTTTGATAAATACAATTATTTGAACAGTTAATATTTGTCAAAAAACCACCTCTTTTATGGTAGTATTTGTATTTTACTTTGTTTTATTCATATAAAAATTACAATATTTATTAATTGAACAATTTTCACACTTTGGGTTTCGAGCAATACATGTATTTCTTCCATGCCACATAAATAGGTGGTTTATGTATTCTAACTCATTATTTGGAACTTTTTTTAATAAATCTTGTTCAATTTTTTCTGGTTCTTTATTTTTACTTAAGCCAATCAAATTGGAAATTCTTTTAGCATGTGTATCTACAGCTATTCCGAACAGGTTTATGAAAAGCTTCTAACATAATAACATTTGCACTTTTTCTTCCAATTCCTGCTAAAGTCATAAGTTCTGAAATTGTTTGTGGAACAGTCCCATTAAAGTTTTCTAGTATTTGATTAGCACATTTTTTTATGTTTTTTGCTTTATTTTTGTAAAAACCACAAGGGTGGATTATTTGTTCAAGTTCATTTAAATCAATATTTGCATAATCTTCTATTGTTTTACATTCCTTAAATAATATTGGAGTTGTTTTATTTACTCTATCATCAGTGCATTGAGCAGAAAGTGAAACAGCAACAACAAGTTCAAATGGAGTTGTAAAATCTAAGCTGCATTTTGCATCTGGATATGTATTTTTTAAAATATTAATTATATTTATTACATCATTTTTTTTCATATATATTCCTCACTTTAGTTTATATTCTAAATTAAACTAAAAAAATAGTCAATAACAATATTTAACATAAATAGGAACAAATAAAGATAAAGATTAATATTATATTATGAAAAATAAAATATTAATCTATTAAAATTATAAGTGATTGGGGGGAAAAATATGATAGGTTTTTTAAGAAAGACATGTGGAGTTGTATTAATTGGCTTAGGATTAGGAATACTTTTGGTATTATTACTTCCAATTACTGGTTGGTTATTTTTAATAGGATTAACAGTTATTTGCGTAGGTTTTATTTGGCTAGCTTGTTAAATGAAAATAAAATCTATATAAAGGAGGAATACATATGAAGGTTGTTGTAAAAAAAGTCCCTAAATTTTTAAGGGGATTTGTAAAACTTATATTTGGAATAAAGGAATAAAAAAAAGAGCTTAGGCTCTTTTAACTTTTCCATCTTTTAAACATTTAGCACATACATGAATTCTTTTAACTTCACCATTTATTTCAGCTTTAACACTTCTTAAATTTGGTTTCCAAGTTCTTGGTGATCTTTTACTTATATGTGAACGAGTAATGCTAAGTTTATTTCCATGACTTGCTGTTTTATCACAAATTGCGCATTTTGCCATAATCTATTGCACCTCCTAATATTTTTAAATAAAATTGACTAATAACAAGTTTAACACATAAATATAAAAAAAACAAGTATTTTTTAAAAAATATAAAAATTTCCTTGCAAAATAGGAAAAATGTGTTATAATATAAAAGCTATATGAAATTAGAAAGGATTGAAAAATATGAAATGTAAAGTTGAAAAAACAAAAAACGCAAATGAAGTAAAAATAGAATTAACAGTAGAAGCACAAAAATTTGAGGAGGCAATAAAAAAAGTATACTTCCAAAGTGCAAAATATTTTAATATACCTGGATTTAGAAAAGGAAAAGCACCATTACAAATAGTAGAAAAATATTATGGAAAAGAAATTTTTTACGAAGATGCTTTTAATGAATTAGCTCCAGAAGTATTAGAAGAAGCAGTTAAAGAAAATAACTTAGAAATAGTAAGTAGACCAGAAATAGACATTACACAAATAGAAAAAGGAAAAGACCTTATATTTACAGCAGTAATGCAAACAAAACCAGAAGTAGAACTTGGAAAATATAAAGGTATAGAAATTAAAAAAATAGAGTATAATGTAACTGACGAAGATATAGACCATGAATTACATCATATGCAAGAACATAATTCAAGATTAGTAAATGTTGAAAACAGACCAGTAGAAAAAGGTGATACAACAGTAATTGATTTTGAAGGATTTGTTGATGGAGTTGCTTTTGATGGAGGAAAAGCTGAAGGACATGAATTAGAAATAGGAAGCAATACATTTATACCTGGATTTGAAGATCAAATAATTGGAATGAAAATGGATGAAGAAAAAGATATAAATGTAAAATTCCCTGATGAATATTTCTCAAAAGATTTAGCAGGAAAAGATGCTACATTTAAAGTAAAATTACATGAAATTAAGAAAAAAGAATTACCAAAACTAGATGACGAATTTGCAAAAGATGTTAGTGAATTCGACACATTAGAAGAATTAAAAAAAGACATAAAAGAAAAGAAAGAAAAACAAAATAAAGAAAAAGCAAAATATGAAACAGAAGAAGCTGTTATAAAAGCTGTATGTGAAGACATGAAAGTAGAAATACCACAAGGAATGATTGAAACAGAAACACAAAACATGTTAAAAGATATAGAAACAAGATTATCATATCAAGGATTAAAATTAGAACAATATCTTCAAATGATGGGAAAAACTGCTGAAGAAGTAAAAAAAGAATATGAACCACAAGCAATTGAAGCTATAAAATCAAGACTAGCATTAGAAGCAATAGTAAAAGCAGAAAAAATAGAAGCATCAGAAGAAAAAATAAATGAAAAATTAGAAGAAATGGCTAAAAATTACGGAAAAACTGCTGAAGAATTAAAAGCAAATGAAAATGTTAAAAATTACATAAAAGAAGGAATAGAATCACAAGAAGCAATAGAATTTTTAGTTAAAAATGCAAAAATAAAATAATTAAAAGGAATAAAAGTTGGGGTAAAAATGTCTTACTCCAATTTTTTCTTTAAATAGACAATAAAAACTTGCAAACAAAAAATACTTAGTATATAATAAGCGTAATTCAATAAAAAACATTTTAAGGAGGAAAATTATGTTAGAAAAAAATAGCTTAGTGCCATATGTTATTGAACAAACAAGTAAAGGAGAAAGATCATACGATATTTTTTCAAGATTATTAAAAGACAGAATAATATTTTTAGGAGAAGATGTTAATGCAACATCAGCAAGCTTAGTAATTGCACAATTATTATTCTTAGAATCAGAAGATCCAGATAAAGAAATATTTTTATATATAAATTCACCAGGAGGGTCAATTACAGACGGAATGGGAATTGTAGATACAATGAATTATATTAAATGTCCTGTATCAACAATCTGTGTTGGTCTTGCTGCAAGTTTTGGTGCAGTATTACTTGCAAATGGAGAAAAAGGAAAAAGATTTGCAACTCCAAATTCAGAAATATTAATACATCAACCATTAATTGGAGGTGGCGGAATTTCTGGACAAACAACAGAAATAAAAATACATGCAGATCATATGGTAAAAACAAGAGAAAAATTAAATAAATTATTAAGTGAAAAAACAGGTCAACCAATTGAAGTAATTGAAAAAGATACTGAAAGAGACCATTACATGACAGCTGAAGAAGCATTAAAATATGGACTAATTGATGGAATAATGGAAAAAAGAATTTAATTTAAAAGAATATTAAAGGAGAAGTTTATGGCAAAAAATGATACACCAAAGAATGTTAGATGTTCTTTTTGTGGTAAAGCACAAGAAAGTGTTAGAAAAATAGTTGCAGGGCCAGGAGTATATATATGTGATGAGTGCATTGACTTATGCAACAGCATAATAGAAGCTGAAATATATGATGAAGAAAATGAAAAATATGAATTAGGAGAAGAAATACCTAATCCACAAGAAATAAAGAAAATATTAGACGAATATGTAATAGGTCAAGAAGATGCAAAAAAATCTTTATCAGTTGCAGTATACAATCATTATAAAAGAATAATGCATGAAGAGGAAAAAGACATAAATGATGTAGAAATACAAAAAAGTAATATATTGTTACTAGGACCAACTGGTTGTGGAAAAACATTACTTGCAAAAACATTAGCTAAAATACTAAATGTTCCATTTGCAATTGCAGATGCAACAACACTTACAGAAGCAGGATATGTTGGAGAAGATGTTGAAAATATTTTATTAAAATTAATACAAGCAGCTGATGGAGATGTAGAGAAAGCTGAAAAAGGAATTATATATATAGATGAAATAGATAAAATTACAAGAAAATCTGAAAATGTATCAATTACACGTGATGTAAGTGGAGAAGGAGTTCAACAATCTTTATTAAAAATAATAGAAGGAACAGTTGCATCAGTGCCACCACAAGGAGGAAGAAAACATCCAAACCAAGAATTGATACAAATAAATACAGAAAATATTTTATTTATATGTGGAGGGGCTTTTGAAGGTTTAGAAAATATTATAAAAGATAGAACAGGCCAAAAAGCAATAGGTTTTGGAACAAAAATAGAAAGCCAAAAAGACATAAACAAATATGAAATATTCCAAGAATTATTGCCACAAGATTTATTAAAATTTGGACTAATACCTGAATTTATAGGAAGGCTTCCAATAGTTGCAACATTAAAAGATTTAGACAAAGAAGCTTTAATAAAAATATTAAAAGAGCCAAAAAATGCATTAGTAAAACAATATACAAAATTATTTGAAATTGATGGAGTAGAATTGGAATTTGAAGATGAAGCTTTAAACGCCATTGTTGAAAAAGCAATAGAAAGAAAAACAGGAGCAAGAGGATTGCGTTCAATAATAGAAGAAATTATGAGAGACATAATGTTTGAAATACCATCAAATCCAAATATAGAAAAATGTATTGTAACAAAAGAGACTGTATTGAATAAGGCAGAGCCAAAAATTATTGAAAATGTAAATAAAAACGAACAAAAGGAAATAAAAAATAAGAAAAGGCAAATACCACAAAATACTAAAAAAGAAACAGCATAAAAGTGTAAACTATATAGTTAAACTAAAGAGTTGTAAAAGAAAAGATGAAATTATGTTATGATGTAAAATTTAATATCTAACATAATTTCATCTTTTTTTATAGTTTATAATATATAAAATAATAAAATAGGTACACATAATTTTCTACGTAAAATTGGCAATAAATGTAATATACATTTTATCAACAAAACAATTGTGAATAAAATATGGACGAATAATGTCTATTTATAGTTATTCACAGAGTTTTCCACAATATCCACAATTAAAAAATAACTAGATATCAACAATATAATTACTTAAAAAAGGAAACATAAAGTAAAAATAAAATTAAATTATTAATAAAATAATAGCAAAAATAAATAAAATTAATATAATATAATAGATATTTATAAATAAAGGGATGATAAAATGAAATTATGTTGTAGATATCAAAACAGATGCTGCGGATATGATAGATGTCAAAGATATATGGAACCAAATGACATAACGATGGAACAATTAAAAAATATGCAAATGCAAGGTGCGATACTAATAGATATAAGAAGCCCACAAGAATACAATGAGGGGCATTTGGAAGGTGCGATTGTACTTCCTGAATATGAGATATATTCAAAAGCAAAAAAAATATTACCTAATAAAAATCAAACAATAATTGTATATTGCGGAAATGGAATTAGAAGTAAAAAATCTCAAAGAATAATGAGAAGAATGGGTTATACAAATGTATACAATTTATATAAAGGAACTGAAAACTATTGAGATTTTAGAATGTTTATGCTAAAATATCTAATATATTAAGGAGGAAATATGGAAGACAGACAAAAATATATTAGAAATTTTAGCATTATTGCTCACATTGATCATGGAAAATCAACATTGGCAGACAGACTTATAGAAATGACGGGTGTATTATCTAAAAGAGAAATGGAAAGTCAAATATTAGATAATATGGAAATTGAAAAAGAAAGAGGAATAACTATAAAATCACAATCTGTTAGAATGAAATACAAAGCTAAAGATGGACAAGAATACACATTTAATTTAATAGATACACCAGGACATGTTGATTTTAATTATGAAGTATCTAGAAGCTTGGCTGCGTGTGATGGAGCAATATTGGTTGTGGATGCAAGCCAAGGAGTAGAGGCTCAAACACTTGCAAACGTATATCTAGCAATAGACAATAATTTGGAAATATTACCGGTAATAAATAAAATTGACTTGCCAAATGCAAGACCAGAAGAAGTAAAACAGGAAATAGAAGATATAATAGGAATTCCAGCACAAGATGCACCATGTGTTTCTGCAAAATCTGGTCTAAATATGGAAGAAGTATTAGAAAGAATTGTAACAGATCTTCCAGCACCAAAAGGAAATGAAAACGAAAAAACTAAGTGTTTAATATTTGATTCATATTATGATAATTATAAAGGTGCCGTTGCATATGTAAGAATAATGGATGGAAAAGTTAAAGTAGGTGATGAGATAAAATTAATGGCAGCAAACAGGGTGTTTACTGTTTCAGAAGTAGGGTATTTTGTGCCAGGTTCATATATGCCAACAAATGAATTAAAAGCAGGAGAAGTTGGGTATATTGCAGCAAGTATAAAAAACTTATCAGACATTCATGTTGGAGATACAGTAACATTAAATAACAATCCAGCAGACAAACCACTAAAAGGCTATAAAAAGGTTACACCAATGGTGTATTGTGGCTTATACCCAGTAGATGGAAGCCAATATGAAGACTTAAAAGAAGCGTTAGAAAAATTAAAACTAAATGATGCTGCACTTGAATTTGAACCAGAAAATTCAGTCGCATTAGGATTTGGGTTTAGATGTGGCTTTTTAGGATTATTACATTTAGAAATAATAGAAGAAAGATTAGACAGAGAATTTGATTTAGGACTAATAACTACAGCACCATCTGTTATATATAAGGTATATAAAACTACAGGGGAAGTAATAGAATTATATAATCCAGAAGACTTACCGACAGCCCAAGAAATTTCATATATGGAAGAACCATTTGTAACAGCAAATATTTTGACACCAAAAGAGTATGTTGGAAATATTATGGATTTATGTCAAAGAAGACGTGGAATATATATTGACATGAAATATTTAGATGAAAATCGTGTTACATTAACTTATGAAATGCCATTAAACGAAATAATTTATGACTTTTTTGATAATTTAAAATCAAAAACAAAAGGCTATGCATCATTAGATTATGAATTTAAAGAATATAGAAGGTCAAACTTAGTAAAACTTGATATTTATATAAATGGTGAACCAGTAGATGCATTATCATTTATTGTACATAAAGATAGCAGTTATGACAGGGGAAAGAAAATGGTAGAAAAATTAAAAACTGTTATTCCAAGAAAATTGTTTAAAATTCCAATTCAAGCTGCAATAGGTGGACAAATTATAGCAAGGGAAACAATTTCAGCAATGAGGAAAGATGTACTTGCAAAATGCTATGGAGGAGATATTACAAGAAAGAAAAAATTATTGGAAAAACAAAAAAGAGGTAAAAAGAAAATGCGTGAAATTGGAAATGTAGAAATACCACAAGAAGCATTTTTATCTGTATTAAAATTAGATGATGAATAAAAACAAGAAAAAATAGAAGAAAGGAATTAATCAATTTAAAAATATGTTTTATAAAGTTGATTATATAAGAAAAAATGAAAAATAATAAAAAAACAAATTATAAAAAAGAATATAAAAGACAAGATAATGAAAAACAAGAAGAACTAAGATTTGATGACCAAGTAGAAGGCAGAAATTCTGTGCTTGAATTATTAGAAAGTGGAAAAGATATAAATAAAATTTTTATAACAAGTGGTGAAAAACATGGATCAATAAATAAAATAATAGCTATGGCAAAAGAAAAAAGAATTATAATAGTAGAAAAAGATAAAAGACAAATGCAAGAAATGGCACAAACACAAAACTATCAAGGGGTTATTGCAATTGTTCCACCATTTGAATATTGTCAAATAGAAGATATAATAAATACAGCAAAACAAAGAAATGAAGAACCATTTGTACTAATATTAGATGGAATAGAAGATCCACATAATTTAGGTTCAATAATAAGAACAGCTGAAACGGCAGGGGTACATGGTATTATAATTCCAAAAAGAAGAGCGGCTTGTGTAAATAGTACAGTAAATAAAGTTTCATGCGGGGCTGTTGAACATATGAAAATTGCAAGAGTTACAAATATATCAGATAGTCTTCAAGAATTAAAAGATAATGGATTATGGATATGTGGTACAGATATTTCTACTAATAAATATTATTATAATCAAGATTACAGAGGGGCAATTGGAATAGTTATTGGAAATGAAGGAAAAGGAATGAGCGAAAAAGTAAAGAAAAATTGTGACTTCTTAGTAAAAATACCAATGAAAGGAAAAGTAACATCTTTAAATGCGTCTGTTTCTGCAGGAATTGTTGTATATGAAGCTGTAAAACAAAGAATGTAAAATATATTTTAATAAAATAATAAAAAACAATTTAAATAGTATTGACTTTTAATAAAAAAGGTATTAAAATACTATTTAGGTTGTTTTTATTTTTGGTTAAAAAACTGCTTAAAAAGTGACAAAAATAGTAAAAAAATATTTTTTGAAAAATTTTTAAAAAAGTGTTGACAAAGATAAAAAACCATAGTATAATACAAATCGTTCCGCAAACAGAAGG
>ULOI01005526.1_pt1 | contig 62847 bp, 76 predicted proteins | sample 1952231 | NCBI WGS metagenome assembly ULOI01 (sample SAMEA4835593, study PRJEB28245) | human gut metagenome | biome: gut microbiome; material: fecal sample | place: Denmark | collected 2008
TGCATTGATTACCAATCACCGTAGTATGGTTTTGGAAAATCAGTTTAAGAAGTCTTACAGTATATTATCTCAGGCACTAATAAATACAACAGAAGAATTGGGGGAAAATTTACACCAAAACTATATCCCGAATCAGCCCGAAGGCTGGAGTGGTGCCGCTGAATTCAGAGAAACGTATTTTAAATGTTTAAATAATCTTTCCCCGGGCAGCATTAATCAAATGAATACATTTGGTCAGGACTGGAAATCTTTTTCCGGAGTGAAAGAATCGCAGTATTTAGGCTTAGGAGCTACTCCCGGTTATTTAGTGCTGGCTGACGGAACTTATGTGACCGTATTAAAGAATAATTCAAGACTTAATATTCTTGTTGATATTAACGGGAGGAAGAAACCTAACAGAACAGGTTATGACATATTTTTATTTGTAGTTTCCTCGCATCAGGATAAACTTGTATCCTGGTCAGAAGATAAGGCATATTGCGATAAAAATTCAAAGACTGCAAGTTACAACGGCAGAGCTTGTACTTATTTTGCCATGATTAATGAAAATCCTGACGACAAAACAAAAAAATATTTCCAATCGTTAAAATGGTGAGTTCTAAATTTGAAAAATATTTTGTTCCTGATATAATCAGGGTATGAAAGATATGTTAGACAAAATTCTCCAGATTGAGAAAAAATATAATGAATTGGGTGTCACATTATCAGACCCTGCCGTAATTCAGGATTACAACAAGTTTAGAGACCTTTCTAAGCAGAGAAAGTCTATGGAAGAAACTGTTAATCTGTATTATGAATGGAAAAAAGCGGTTGATGCTATAGATGAAGCTAAAGAATTAATCCGTGCGGAATCTGATGATGAAATGAAAGCGTTTTTGAAAGCCGAAATGGAAGAAAATGAAGCAAAACTTCCGGAATTCGAAGAAAAGATGAAAGTTCTTTTATTGCCCCGTGACCCTATGGATGATAAAGATATTATGCTTGAAATCAGAGGCGGTGCAGGAGGCGATGAAGCGAATATTTTTGCAGGCGACCTTGCAAGAATGTATATGAGATATGCTGACAAACAAGGCTGGCAGACACAAGTTTTGAGTAAAACAGAATGTGAAGCGGGCGGTGTTTCCGAAATAATTATTTCAATGAAAGGCGACAGCATATATTCTAAGTTGAAATATGAATCAGGAGTTCACCGTGTACAGCGTGTTCCAGCTACAGAATCACAGGGACGTGTACATACATCAACCGCAACTGTTGCAGTTATGCCTGAAGTTGATGACGTTGAAGTTGAACTTAATATGAACGATGTTGAAATTACAACAGCTCGTTCAGGCGGAGCAGGCGGTCAAAACGTTAACAAAGTTGAAACCGCAGCAAGAGTTTTCCATAAACCTACAGGAATTATGATTTTCTGTACTGAAGAACGTTCTCAATTGCAGAACAAAGAACGTGCTTTGCAAATCCTTAAAGCAAAACTTTATGATATGGAAGTGCAAAAACAGATGCAGGAAATTACAGACTTAAGACGTTCTCAAGTCGGAACAGGCGACAGAAGCGAACGCATCAGAACTTATAATTTCCCGCAAGGTCGTTTAACAGACCACAGAATTAACCATAACTTAAATGTGAACACTGTTATTGACGGTGATTTGGACGAGCTTATCGGTTTGTTAATGGAACACGACCAGAAATTGAAGTTGGAAAAACTGGCTGAGGTGAATTAGTGGTTGAACGAAAATGTGCAGGATGCGGTAAGATTAAGAATAGGGATGAATTAATAAAGATTACTAAGGAAAAACTGCACGGTGACATCGTTATAAACCACAGCAATAAAATATTTGGCAGATCGGTATATCTCTGCTATAATAATGCTTGTATAGAAGCTGCTTTTAAAAAAAACAGAATTTCTAAGGCATTAAAAGCTTCTGTACCGGAAGATTTGAAAGGAAAATTAATAAATGAGTTTTGAGACAATTAGAATAAATGAACTAGCTAAAGAACTTGGGCTTACCAGCAAGGAAGTCATAGAGAAATTTGCACAGCTATCTATCACAGGCAAAACTCATTCAAGTACTGTAACTGTTGATCAGGTGAAAAAATTGAAAGATTTTATAAATGCCGGCGGAGTTAAAGAGGTAAAGAAGCCTAAAGCTTTTGTTGTTAAAAAAGCCAAAACTGCCGAACCGGAAGTAAAAGAAGAAACTAAAAAAGAAGAAACGGAAGCGGAAGTAAAACAAAGCTCTGCTCCTAAAGTAGAAGTTGTAAAAACAAAACCTCAAAGCAGATTGGAAATTGTGCGCCGTGCACCTCAAAAACCTACAGGTGATGCAGCTTCTGCCGAAAGAAGACCTAATGCGGACAGAAGATTTCCCGCACGTACGGATAAACCTCAAAGAGGTGACAGACAGCCACGAAGCGAAAGACCACAGTATGGCGATAAATCGCAGCGTACAGACAGAGGGCAAAATAGCGACAGAACTCAAAGACCTTTCCCGCCTCGTCGTGAGGGGGCTGCTGCCGGTAAAAAACCGTTTGATAAACCTGCAACAGGAACAGGTGAAAGAAAACCTATCCAGAGAACTATTATCTCTCAAGAGATTTACGATAATAAAGGTCCTTCCAGAAAACGCACCGGTCCTGATGCTAAGAAAAAAGGAAAAGATTTTAACTCCAAGAAAGAAGAACAGGAAAGAATTTCTTTAGAAAAAGCAGCCGCACAAAAACATAAAAAAAGAGCACATAAAGAGGAAGAAATTCTTGAAGTTAAACAGATAGTTGTAAATCAAGCCATGACTATCAGTGAACTTGCAGACAAAATTCAAAAAACTCCGGCAGAAATCGTAAAATTTCTTATGTTCCAGGGAATTATGGCAACTGTTAACCAGTTAATCGACGTTGATGTAATTAAGAAGGTTTGTGCCGAATATGAACTTGAGGTTCTTGATGAAGATTTAGAAGCTTTCATGGAAGAGGAACTTGAAAAAGAAGAAAAAGTTAAAAAATTAACCGAAGTTGATAAAAAATTACTTAAAAAACGTGCTCCTGTCGTAAGTATTATGGGTCACGTAGACCACGGTAAAACAACATTATTGGATAGCATAAGAGCTTCAAAACACAAAATTGTAGCAACTGAAGTCGGAGGTATTACCCAATCAATCGGTGCTTATACAGTATTTTTAGATAATACTCAGGATAAAAAGATTGTATTTGTTGATACACCCGGTCACGAAGCTTTTACGGAAATGAGAGCCCGTGGTGCTAAAGCTACTGATATCGCAATTCTTGTAGTTGCGGCTGATGACGGTATTATGCCTCAAACAATTGAAGCCATAAACCACGCTAAAGCAGCAGAAGTTCCTATTATTGTTGCTGTTAACAAAATTGATAAACCCGGTGCAAATCCCGATAAAATTTTACAGCAGCTTACAGAACACGGTCTTGTTCCGGAAGAATGGGGCGGCGATACAATTACCGTTAAAGTTTCAGCCTTGCAGGGATTAGGTATTGATGAACTTTTGGAATATATTCTGCTTGTTGCTGATGTTCAAGACTTAAAAGCTAACCCTAAAGCAGAGGCTTCGGGCGTTGTTATTGAAGCTAACTTAGACAAAGGTAAAGGCCCTGTTGCAACATTATTGGTTCAAAACGGTACTTTACGTGTCGGTAACTGTATTGTTGTTGGTACAGCTTGCGGTCGTGTAAGAGCATTGCTGTCTGATGCGGGTGAAAGAATTCAAAAAGCTGAGCCTTCTACTCCTGTAGAAATATTGGGGTTAACAGAGGTTCCTCAAGCCGGCGATTACTTTGAAGTCGTACAAAACGAAAAAGAAATGAAATCAATTGTTCAGGAACGTAAAGAAAAAGAACGTAATAAACGTCTTGATGCAATGCTTCCTGCACATGTCAGACGTGAAGCCGTTGCCGGTGAAGATGATGTTCCGCAATTGAACCTTATTATTAAAGCTAACACTAACGGGTCTGCTGAGGCTGTATCTCAAGCTATTGCACAGGTTGAATCCAGTGAAATTAAAACTAAAATTATTCACGTTGGTGTCGGTGATATTTCAGAAGCAGATGTTATGCTTGCATCAGCATCTAATGCCTTGATTTTAGGTTTCACCGTTAAAGAAGATACTAATGCACTTGTTGCAGCGGAAAAAGAAGGCGTAACTATTAAAAAATATGATATTATCTATCAAATCTTAGAGGATATCGAAAAGACAATGTTATCACTTCTTGAACCTGAAATTAAGGAAGTTGAACTCGGTAAAGCTGAAATTCGTCAGGTATTTACAATCGGCAAGACTACAAGAATTGCAGGCTGCTATGTTACTGAAGGTAAGATTGTTAGAAGTAAGGATGCAGTTCTTATTCGTGACGGAAAAGAAATATTCAGAGGAGCAATTGACCAGCTTAAACGTTTCAAAGATGATGTGAAAGAAGTTGCTCAAGGTTTTGAATGCGGTATATCTTTCGCTAAATTCAACGATATTGAAGTCGGTGATATTATCGAAGTTTCAACTAAAGAAGAAGTAGAACGTAAAGCATTATAATTCAAATGTATATTGTGAATTAGTTATTTAATATGAGGATAGTCTTTGGGGATTTTCCAACCGTTCCGTTGTATTATTGCAGCACAATAATAAGTATAGCTGCCGTTATAGCATCGGGCTTTTTGGTATTCATAATTACTGGTTTGAGTTAAATCTTTTCCATTATTCCAATATATTCCGTATGGAGCTACTACATGTCTTTTGTGTTTTGTAATTAATGCTGGTATAGTCATAGCAGCGACAATACCGATTATGCCAAGAGTAATTAATATTTCAGCTAAAGTAAATCCAAAAAATTTCATAAAAACTCCAATAAATGTATTTTATATGAATAATATTCATTAATATGAATAGTATTCATAATTATACAATATTTTTCATAACTTGTCAATACAATTTATAATTATTGTATGAATATTAAAGATGAAGTTAAGATTATGCTTTTTTCTAAGGGAATGACACTTACCGAGCTTGCAAAAAAGATGACGGAGTTAAGCGGAAAAAATTATTCTCAAAGTTTGATATCTCATAAGCTTGCAAGTGAATCACTCAGGTATACTGAAATGAAAATGATTTGTAAAATCTTAGGATACAGAATTTATATAGACTTTGATGAAATCCGATTGGGGCGTTAATTTTTATTATTTCATGGTATACTTATTATACCAAGGAGAAAATTATGACTCTTAGAAATGAACGTGTTAGAAAAGAATTAATGAGAGATATCTCAGATATATTGCAAAAAGAAATTCGTGGGCTTGCGGGTGTAGTATCTGTATTGGATGTAGAAGTTTCTCATGATAATTCTTTTGCAAAAGTTATATATAGTGTTTTGGGTTCGGCAGAACAGGTTGAAAAGACAAAAGAAGTTATTGAAAAAAGCACGCCTAAAATCCGTTACGAAGTCGGAAAACGTATTCGTTTACGCTTAACCCCGGAATTGAAATTTGTTTATACAGATTCATTGGAACAAGGTTCAAGAGTAAGTGAAATTATAGATAAAATCTCACGGGGAGAACTGTAAAAATTTATGTTCGGATTTTTGAATGTCTATAAACCATCTGCTATGACTTCTCATGATGTTGTTGCAAGGTTACGCAGGCTTACAAAAATCAGACAAATCGGACATACGGGAACACTTGATCCGTTTGCGGAAGGTGTTCTGCCTGTATGTATAGGCAAGGCAACCCGTCTTATAGAATACTTAAAAGATGATAAGGAATATATTGCAACCGTTCAATTCGGCTGTGCAACAAGTACTTATGATTTAGAGGGTGAAAAAACTTTTGTTTCCGATGCTAAAGTTTCAAAGGAAGATATTGTTCAAGCTTTAAAAGATTTTGAAGGCGAAATCTCTCAAACGCCGCCGATTTATTCTGCTATAAAAGTAGGCGGTAAAAAGCTTTATGAATATGCAAGGAAAGGTGAGCAAGTCGAGATTAAGCCTCGAAAAGTTGTTATTGAAAAGATAGAGTTATTAAATTTTGATGCGGAAAGTCAACAGGCTGAAATTCTGATTAAATGTTCCAAAGGGACTTATATTCGCTCCATTGCACATGATTTGGGAGAAAAAGTCAAAGCAGGTGCTCATTTGATTAAGCTTATCAGAACTCAGGCAGGAAAGTTTAGAGTTGAAACCAGCGTTAAACTTGATGAAATTGATGTGAGTAAAAACTTAATTAATCCTCTTGAAATGCTCGATTTAGAAAAAGTTGAAGTTCAGCAACAAGAGCTGGAAAAAATACGTAACGGACAATTTCTTCAAAATAAAAACATAAGGCATGGCGATTTTGTTATTTTGATTTATAATGAAAACGTAGAGAAAATCTGTGCGATTGGTGTTGCAGATAATGATAAAATAAGAGTTAAGAAAGTGTTTTTATAATGAAAAAATTGTTATTATTGCTTGGAATTATTGCTGTAGGTTCAATGACTTTAGCATCTGAGTGCGAAACATTATATTGCGCAGAACCTTATAATTTAACTTCAGGTTTTTCAAGATTTTTCAGCAACGTTACAGGTCAAAACTTTTTAGGTGAAAAAATAGGCGAAAGTCTTACCAAAAAAGCAATAAAAAAAGAAATTATCAGCGGTAAAATAAAAGTTAATCTTGATTCATACAGTGTCAGAGATTTGAAAGCCGGTAAGTTTAAATCTCTGGAAATAACAGGAAAGAATGTTAATGTTCAAGGGGTTTATATATCTTACTTTAATACAAAAACTTTATGTAATTTTAATTATATTGTTCAGGATAAAAACGGTAATGTGACTGTTAAGGAAGATATCCCTGTTGCATTTAAAACAGAAATAACCGAGGAAGATTTAAACAAAACAATGAATTCTTCCGATTACAAAAGACTTTTAAACGACATAAACAGCATCGGAGGAAGTTTTAACATCTTTCAAATTACATCTACAAGCGTAAAGCTTAAAAACGGCAAAATGTATTATGTAATGAAATATGCCATGCCTTTTATGAGAAAATCGCAAGAAGCAGTTATTAGTGCTGATTTGTGCGTAGACAACGGTAAGATTGTTCTTGCAAATACAAATCTTGTAAATAATAATCTTTCGCTGGATGTTAACAAATTCTCAAGAATATTAAATTATATCAACCCACTTGATTTTTCTGCTAAAATACTGGAAAATAAAGATGCAAGATTTAGCATTGAAAATGTAAAAATTAGTGATAAAAAAATAACTGTTGACGGTAGAATGACCGTTCTTAAGGATAAGGAATAAATTATGCGTAAAAATGAAAGAATGTTTCTGTTGGTTACAGCCGTAATAATGATTGCAGTTTGCGGTTTTCTTACATTAAGAATGCTTTATCACAATGATGAAAATGTTTCAGGACCTATTCTTCCTGTACCGGGAGAACAGCTTCCGCCTGATGAGGAAACTCCTAAACCTCAAGAGAAAGAAAAGGTTTATGTTAATGTTTTCTTTATCGGACAAAACGATAATAAAGAAGAAGTGTATAAAGCTGTTAACCGAGAATACGACAAGGACATCGACGGAACAAAAATTAAATTTGCGATTGATTGTCTGATTGCAGGACCTAGACAAAATGAAAAAGCAAAAGGCGTATACTCTGAAATCCCTGCTGGAACCCGCATAATTTCCATTAACGAAACAAATGACAAAGTTATTATTAACTTGAACTCCGCATTTGAAAACGGCGGTGGTACGGATAGTATTTATAAAAGACTTTACCAGTTGATAAAAACTGCAAAACGAAATACCGATAAACCTGTATACTTATATATTGAAGGCAATAAAGCTGAGGTAATAGGCGGTGAAGGTATAATGATTAACCAGCCTTTGAATGAAAAATCTCTGGAAGGATAAATGACTGAAAAAGATTTGGATTACTACCTAAACCTTGATTGGACTTTAATTGAAGGGCAGGATTTGGATTTTGACGGAAATCCTTACTTTTATATTGAAATAAAAGAAATTCCCAGCTTTACTTTCTGTGCAAAAACACAGGAGAGAGCAAGGGAAAGATACAAACAGCAGTTAAAATGGACTTTGCAGGTAATGCTTGAAAGCGGCGAACATATTATTGAACCTGGTGAAGAAGATGATGAACCTGATTGGGAAAGCTTGTGCCCTTAATAGAAAAGTGTTATAATAACTTATAGAAAGGAGCAATTTATGAAAAGATTTATCAATTCGGGGGGGGGGGCAACCATTTAAGCCTCTGTGACAGGGATTTCGCCGTTGCAAAAAATGCTCGCCGTAATACGTTTATTCTCGCTGAAGGTGATACGCACGTAGCTATGTTGAATAGTCTGAGCAAATATGCGTTTACTCTCGCTGAAGTTTTGGTCACACTCGGTATTATCGGTGTGGTTTCTGCTATGACAATGCCGGTTTTGATTAGCAATCACAGGCATAAGGTTTATGAAGCACAGTTTAAAGTCGCTCACTCACTTGTTGCCCAGACATTAACTCAAATGGGGAATGAAAATATTGACCTGACAAAAATGTATTGCGGTACAGGTATGGCTGATAGAACACAAAACATTTTTATACAGGATTTTGCGAAATATTTTAAAGTAGTTACAAGTGACTATGGGAATACAGCAGATTTAACAAAATTAGGTTATAAAGATAAAACTTTTTTTCAATCAGCACCGGGCAGAAATGTTTTTAATGTTGATGCTCATAATAACGGAGCTATAGTTTTAAGTAACGGTATGATGATAGCCTCAAGCGGCTGCTGGTGGACAAAAGGAGGTATCGGTATTGATTTTATAATTGATACTAACGGTCCTAAACGTCCTAATAAATTTGGTTATGATGTATTTTATTTCCAGTTGGGTACTGATAATAAATTATACCCTGATACAGGAAATTATTTATATGCACAAACTGATGAAGAACAACTTGCCTGCTGTAATTTTGAGAAAGCTAATACATGTTCCGTACCTCAAGATACCGGTGTTTCTTGTGCACAGTATGCTATCAGAAATGTATACCCGCATGACAACAAAAAAGGGTACTGGGAAAGTTTACCTTAATTTTTATAAACTTCAGCATATTTAGGGTTAACGGCAAGCCATTTGAATGCTTGTTCTTCCATTTCAGGAATGTCAATAACAAATGTTCCGCCGTAACGTCCTCGTGAAAATGCGAGATAACCTTCTTTAGCTAAGTTATGGAAGGCTTTTCTTATTGTGTTCGGGCTTAAGTCAAGCTCTTTGGACAGCTCTATGATTGAAGGCAGTTTAGAGCCTATTTCATAGTTCTCTGCAATCATCTTCTTGATGTGATTTTGAGTTTTTTCATAGTAATAAAATGCTGTGTCCTGAGCTTGTGCAAATATAGATGTTTCTTTCTTTTCAAAAGCTGTTTTGTCATTAGGAATTCTCGTTACGGTTGTTCCGTATCTTCCCCTGCGTGCAAGCAAAATGCCTTCATCTATAAGCGTTTTGAGGGCATCGTGAATTGTTTTAATGCTTACAGACAATTCAGTTGACAAATCAGCGTGAGCAGGCATTTTGTCACCTACTTTCAGGTTGTTGGAAATATAGTTTTTCAAATCTTCTTCAACTTTTTTTACAAGTGTTATATTTGAATCAACGGTTTCATCACAGGTAAAGTCAACAGATTTTACAGCCCAGCCTGTTTCATTGGCATTTTTAAATTTATGCTCAAGAATACCTGCTGTCCCGAGATATTCAAGCGCAAGTCTTGTTGTATTTGCAGAACAGCCGATATTTGCTGCTATATTTCTGGCAGAAGGTAAATGCTGACCTGTTTTGAATTTTTTATCAAGGATATATTTTTTTATAGCATTAATTGTAATTTCTCGTTTGGATGTTAGTTTTCGAATGCAAGTACTGCTGTTTTTTCTGTCCCTAATAATAGTTCCTATGCATTGTTTAGATTCAACATAGCCTAAATCTTCAATATATCTCAATGAGTTTTGGATAGTTCCGATACTTACGCCCAGAAGATATGCTAAATCGGGTTTTGACGGCAAAAGAAAGTTAGGTTTTACGTTTACATCACTGTCAATCCAATTCATCATCCATTTGGCAATAGCAATTGCTTTTGACTCGGAAATATTCTTCAAGTCAGGCAAATCAATTTCAATATCGCTTACTTTAATTTGTTTTAAACTGGATTTTTGCGGAAGTACATACTTAACTTCTTTCATACACACACCTCTGTTGCCAATAATACACTATTTGTAAAAAAACATCAAATATTTTTTTGCTAGTTTGTGAAGTTATTTTACGTATTTATATTAGTAAGCCCCCGATATAAATCGAGGGCTTCATAAACTTCCTGCTTTTCTCTTATTCCAACAATGATTCCAACAACTCGGCATTTCTGCTTGCCGTAGTTGATTCACGAACCTTTTGTTTGTAGATGTAAGTTCGCAATGCTTCTCTAATTAATTCACTGCGTGAACGATTCTCTCCATCTGCAACCTGATCAATTCTGTTTAAAAATTCTTCAGGCATAGAAATTAATACTCGAGCCATATATTCTCCTTTTCTTTAAATGAAATAGTTCGCTGATATTTAAATAAAAACAATTTGATTTAAAAAAGTGCTATTCTTTATCTAAAAAATATATACTAATTTTTAAAACAGTTGATTTTATTGTCTTTCAGCTGTTAAATCCTTCTTTACAAACCGTAACAAATTGCAATCTCTATAATCGGCTAAGTATCTTTACAAGGGAGTTCTTTTAAGTTAATATTAGGAAAAGAGGTATCCCAATGGATTTAAAATATAAAAGAATACTATTAAAAATAAGCGGAGAGGCACTTTTAGGTGACCAACAATTCGGTATTGATCAAAAACCAATCAAAATGATTTCAGAAGAGATTAGAAAAGCAAGAGATTTAGGTGCTGAAATAGCTGTGGTTGTCGGCGGCGGAAATATTTTTCGGGGGATGAAAAACAGTGCAAAACTCGGTATGGATCAGGCTTCAGGTGATTATGTGGGAATGCTTGCTACTGTTATGAACGCTATTGCTTTGCAAAGTGCTTTAAATCAAATGAAAATTCCATGCCGTGTTCAAAGTGCTATTGCAATGAACCAGATTGCAGAGCCTTACATAAGACACAGAGCAATAAGACACCTTGAAAAAGGCAGAGTAGTTATTTTTGCAGCAGGTACCGGAAATCCTTTCTTTACAACCGATACAGCAGCAGCATTAAGAGCTTCTGAAATTAATGCAGAAGCTATGTTAATGGCGAAAAACGGCGTTGACGGAGTTTATACCGATGATCCCAAAACTAATGCAAATGCTAAAAAGCTAGAGAAAATTACATATGATGATATAATAATTAACGGTTTAAAAGTTATGGATACATCTGCATGTGCATTATGTAAACAAAACAATATCCCGATTGTGGTATTTGATTTTGAGGCAAAAGACGGTATTGTAGATATATTAAGCGGCAGCGAAATAGGAACATATATAAGTTAATATAAAGGAGAAAAAACGGAGGCTTTAGCCTCTGGCGGCGGGATAAAAAGTCCGACCAGTGTCGGCGGAAAGGATATAAAAAATGTCAGAAGCTTTAGAAGAGTTATTTTTATCAGGTGAAGAGAAAATGGAAAAGGCAATTGCCCAATTGCACAGAGAGTTCGGTTCTATCCGTTCTGGTCGTGCTAATCCTATGATTTTAGATAAAGTTCTTGTTGATTATTACGGAGCTCCTACACCTTTAAGACAAATGTCTCAAGTGACTGTACAAGACGGTACTACACTTGTTATTACTCCTTACGATAAAACTATTTTGAAAGAAATAGAAAAAGCAATTATCAAAGCTGAAATCGGTATTACACCTAACAGTGACGGTATTTGTATCAGACTGGCATTCCCTCCTCTTACCGAAGAAAGAAGACGTGAAACTGCTAAAGAAGTTAAAAAATTAGGAGAAGAAGCAAAAGTTGCTGTAAGAAATGTTCGTCGTGATATGTCAGATGATTTGAAAAAATTGGAAAAAAGCGAAAATCTTCCTGAAGATATGGTAAAAGATAATCAGGATAAAATCCAAAAGTTAACAGATAAATATACTGGAATTATTGACAAATCAGTTGCAGATAAAGAAAAAGAGGTTATGACAGTATAATGAGTGAAACTAAAGGCTTGAATAAAAATGCTACAAGAATGCTGACAGGTTTTATAATGGGCACAATCGCTATGGGTTGTATTATGCTCGGCGGGGTTGCTCTGTTATGCCTTCTTGCTGTTGTAATATTTTTTGCATCAAAAGAATATGTTAAAATTCTTGAGCACAAAGGTTTTTATCCAAGCCTTAAAATTATGCTGGCATCAGAAGCTTTGCTTGCTATTATAACTTATTTTGACAGAACGGAATATGTTGCTTTAGCATTGACTTTATGTACATTTGCAGCGTTTATGTGGGTGCTTTTCAGAGGAAGGCAGCCTTATATTGCAAATGTTTCTACAACAATTTTAGGTTTTGTATATTGCGGATATTTCCCGCTTCATTTACAGTTGTTAAGAGATATAAGTTCCGAACAGTATCATGACGGTTTGGGATTTGTTGTAATGATGTTTGTTGCAATATTGTTAACAGATGTAGGCTGTTATTATGCAGGTACAAGGTTCGGTAAACACAAACTTGCTCCTGTTATAAGCCCGAACAAAACAATTGAGGGATCTGTCGGCGGTGCTGTCAGTGCAATTACGGGGGCATTAATTGTCGGATATTTCATTGGTGTTGAATGGTACTTGTCGGTTGTTGCAGGGCTAATTTGTACTGCTTTTGCTCAAATAGGTGATTTATGCGAATCTCTCATCAAACGTGATGCGGGGGTTAAAGATTCAGGTAATTCACTGCCGGGACATGGCGGTTTCCTGGACAGAACAGACAGCTTTGTATTTACAATTCCTGTTATGTTTTACTTCTGTAAATATTTTATTTTCTCTAATGATATAATGAATTACTTAAAGGGATTATTTTAGATGAAGAAATTAGAAGAAATTTACGGTATAAAAATTGATAATCCTGATTTCTTCAAAAAAGCTCTTACTCATCCTTCATATACAAAAGAAAAGGAGTTAAGCTTTACTGAAAGTTATGAAAGAATGGAGTTTTTGGGTGATGCGGTTTTAAAGCTTATTACTTCTGATATTTTGTTTAAAAAATATCCTGAATATCCTGAGGGCGAGCTTTCTAAAATTCGTTCGATTGTCGTTGCTGATGTTACTTTAAATAAAATAGCCAATGAAATCGGGCTTTGTGAATTAATAATTCTGGGACGTCATGAAGAAAAACAGGGGTTTCGCAAACTTGAATCTATATGTGCATGCGTGTTTGAAGCTGTTTTGGGAGCATATTATCTTGACGGAAAGTTTAATGAGCTTGTAAAATTTTTGGAAAAGGTTTTAGTTAAATATATTGAAGAAGTCGACAAAAATTTTGAAAAATATAATGCAAAAGCACTTCTTCAGGAATACACACAATCCTTAAACAAAGAAATACCTGTATATACCTTGGTAAATCAGTCAGGACCTGATCATAACAAAGTATTTGTTGTAGAAGTTTCATATAACAACCGGGTATTGGCAAGCGGCGAGGGAAAATCTAAAAAAGAAGCTGAACAGCACGCTGCGTATGAAGCTTGTAAAATTTTAGGAGTGGCAGGATGTCAAAAACAATAATATCACCGTCGATTTTGTCGGCTGATTTCGCTAACCTTGAAAGAGATATTAAACTGGTAGAAAATGCAGGAGCTGATTGGCTTCATGTAGATGTTATGGATGGTCATTTTGTTCCTAATATTACAATTGGTGTTCCAGTGGTTGCTTCTATTAAAAAAGTTACATCATTACCGCTGGATGTTCATTTGATGATTGAAAATCCTGAAAAATATATAGAGGCTTTTGCAAAAGCAGGTGCTGATATTTTGACTTTCCATTATGAGGCTGTGAGTGATGTAAAAGGAATTATTGATATAATTAAATCTAAAGGTGTTAAAGCCGGTATGTCAATAAAACCAAATACAGCAGTTGATACAGTATTCCCTTATTTAAATGATTTGGATTTACTTCTTATAATGACTGTTGAGCCGGGCTTTGGAGGTCAGAAGTTTATGCAGAACTGTGCGGAAAAAATTCCTGCAATAAAAGTTCAGGCTCCTGAAAATCTTATAATTCAGGTTGACGGCGGAATAAATGCCGAAACAGCAAGAATTTGCACGTCTTACGGTGCAAATTCTTTAGTGGCAGGTAATTATATTTATAAGTCAAATGACGTTAAGTCAGCTATTCAATCTTTACTCTAATCCTCTGCGTGCTTTACGTTTTCTTATTTCTTCAGGATCAGTGGTAAGTGAGGGATCTGCAAGAGTTATCGCTTCTTCCTGCTGAATTTCTTCTTCTGATTTAGTATTGTTGTTTGTTTCTGCCGCAAATCCGGGTGTCGGGTTCATAAATATGTTTTGGTCTGTAGTTGTTTCTTGTCCGAGTTCTTCCGGTCTTGCAGGATCTTTCACTGCATCAGGCTGCGCAGTAGCAGTCGGTGCTTCAGCATTTTGAGCTTCAGGAGAAGTAACATCAAGTCCTTCTTCGTTAAGTCCGAGTTTATCCAGCGCATCAATTCCAATATCACCGTCTACCTGTTCATAGGTTACGTTATCAGGAATTTTTGAAAAAGCTGCCATTTGTTGAGCCCACGTTAATATCTCGGCAGGTATTTCTTCGCCTTTACTTTCTTCTTTTATAATTTCCTGTGCTGTCAGTCGTTTCCACTTGGCGGTATCTATACCTGTAGTTGAACCTGTTACATTCATTGAATCTGCCATTAACTTTCTCCTTTCATATATGGTTAATATATACGGAATTTTTAAACTAAATCTTTAGCAAATATGAAGTTATGTAACAAAAAGTATATAAATTGAATATAAAAAGTCAATATTTTTTTATGAAAATTTTTTATATAAGTACGAGAGAGAAATAAAGATAAAGAGAGGTTTTCAAGGCTATGGCAACTATGCTTTTATTTTCTAATACAATTACAGATACATATAAACAAACATCTGAAGCCGTTAATTCGGTTAATTTATCAGATAAAGTAGTTATTAAAAAAACTTTGGTTGAAATTATGAGACAGTCATTCTTTCACGGACCTAACAGGTTTGGACGTAATTTTATAGCATAACGTTGGAAAATCAATAAGGAAGATAAGGAAATATTTAGGATAGGATGGAATAAAAAAGACCGGTTGTTTGCCGGTCTTTTTTTTATAGTTATTAACTTAGAAGTTTTCTTGAATGGTTTTATTTAATTGATCTTTTCCCTGTTGGTCTGATTCAAAGAACTTTTTAATTGTTTTTTCGTTTCTTACAGCGTTTTCTGCATTACTTCCGAGTTGGGAAAAATCAACATTGAAATATGCCCATGCACCTGCTGCAACTAATAATAAAAGAATAATCCATTTCATATCTAATTCCTCAATTTTATCATCATTATTATTATATACATGTAAACGAATTTCAAAATCAGGTTATTGGTTGATTTTTAAAACGTATTTGTTGATGTGCTTTTCAAGCCTTTCCAGAAAAAGAGGAATATCAGGATGTTTTACAACATCATTACAGGAAAAGGTTTTAATTTTTTCCATGCCGCAGTACTGTTGAAGTTTGTGCATAGCAATGATAACTTCATCCATTCCTCTGCCGTCATAAAAACCTCCAAACTCAGAAAATGCATAGCAGGGTGAATTCCAGGTGAGCGAATACATGTATTTTTTATTTTTTAAAAGTCCTCCTTTTCCGTATTCTTCGCTTGCTCCGTAGAAGCTGCCATGTTTATAAACGTCATCAATATAACTTTTAAACATTCCCGGAAATGAGAACCAATTTATAGGTGTCTGCATAATTATTATGTCAGCCCACAAAAATTTTTCAATTTCTTCATTCAAATCATAGCCGTTTTCAACTATAGTTGTTTTTATTTGGTTATCAGGTGTTACAAGTTCTATTATTTTATCAAACAAAGTTTTATTTAGTCTGCCCTGTGCGAAAGGATAATATTTATGACCGTTTAATACAAATATATTCATAAATACATAATCCTATTAATATGACTGTAAAACATTCCCCGATTAAGTTATTAAATCTCCTGTTCTTGCAGTTTAATATAGGTGTCATTAGATTGTAGAAAGTTCTACCCGTATTGTCAAAAACGCTGCCGAATGTTATGATTTTAATTTGAAAGGTGTTTATATGGGTAAAGATAAAACAAAAAATGTTCCTTATGTGGAAAGTGTTCCGTACAAACTAGCTGAAACATCAAGAATATCAGAGTTAATGGCTCGTAATTATTATAAAGATTTTGTTAACAGTTCGCAAAATCTTTTGGAACTTGATGAATTTATAATCTTATCTCATATTATTGCAAAGCCCGATTTATCGCAAAGCGATATTTCCAAACTGGTATATAAAGGTAAAGCCCATGTCGGTAAAATCTTAAACAGTATGGAGCAAAAAGGTTATATAACACGAGTTGTGAGCACACATAACAATATGATGGTTAAGCACACAGCTCTAACTGATTATGGTCAAAAATTGTATTATGATACAAATGAGTTGTTTCGTCAGCTGGGTAATAATGTTTTAGGCTGCTTTTCAGACCAGGAAATTATAACTTTTCAGTATCTTTTAGATAAGCTGCAAAACAGTATTCTTGAAAAATATAAAATTTATTTCTAAAAAATGTTGACTTATTAAAAAATAGTATTAAATTCTATAGGTAGAAAAATATACTGGTCTGAAAATGAAAGATGGAGATACCTATGGATAAAAAAATGTGTTTTGTTAACAGCCTGACATTTCAATTTGAGATTACTGCAAGAATATTTTATGGTATTGCAAAAGATTTGTTTAAAGAAGATGTAAAAAATAAAATTACCCTTGAAGAATTCCTTGTTCTTGAAGCACTGGTATGTTATCCGCATTTAAATATAAATACTCTTGCCAAAACACTTGTTAGAGAAAAATTGTGTGTTGAAAAAATTATAACTAAATTGATAAAAAAGAAATTCCTAAAAGAAATAAATAATAACGGCACTGAAATTCAGGTTAAATACTATGAACTAACCAAAGCAGGCGATAAAGTTTATCAGGACTGTGCTCCAAAAAACGATAAAATGTTAGCGGTTATTGCTAAATTTATATCAGAAAATGAACTTTTAGCTTTCACGAAAACTTTGCTAAAAATAAGAAACATATTAATATCATTAGGATATGTATCTTATTAAAAAAAAGATTACCTGTAACTTCTTTCTTACTTATAAAAGTTCCGCTTATTTTAAGCGGTTTTTTTTATTTATAAAAATTTGTTTTGTATTTCTTCTAAAAAGAGTTTTGCGGCAGAAGAGAATACCTGATTTTTTTTCCATACAATATCCAGCCCTGATTCTAACTTAGGACTTAAAGGTCTGAAACACAGCTCATTATCATTCGGGTTAACAAGCTTGTCAAGTGTTACAGCATAACCTATTCCTGTTTTTACCATAATAGCTGCATTAAATATTAAATTGTAAGTTGAAGCTATATTTAAATTTTTAAATTCTTCACCGAACCAATCAAGAAAACCGCTGTCTGCAGAATATTTTTCTGACATTTGTCTTGAAGCTATAATCGGAACAGAACGCAACTCCTTTAATGTAATCACTTTTTTTTCAGCCAGCGGACTGTCTTTTCGCATAATAACTCCCCAAACATCTTTTTCAGGCAAAGTTATACTGTCATATTTGGATAAGTCTATTGGTTGAATTAAAACACCGAAGTCTAATAAACCTTTATCAAGCTTTTCTGTTACATCTTCTGCGTTACCGCTGTATATATGAAATTTTATCTTAGGATATTGCGAACGTAAATCTTTCATAATTTCTGCAATATGCTTCATAGAATCTGTTTCACCGCATCCTATATAAATATCACCGCTGATATCTTCACTTAGCGAGTTAAATTCAGCTTCGGTTTTTTCAACCATTTCTATAATCTCTTCTGCACGTTTTTTTAGTATTACGCCTTCAGGAGTTAGAGTAACTCTATATTTGCCACGAATAAGCAGTTTTTGTTTCAGCTCTTTTTCCAAATCCTGTAATTGTCTGGTTAAAGTGGGCTGGGTAAGATGCAGTGAGTTTGCAGCTTTTGTAATACTGCCTTCTCTTACGACAGCGAGAAAATATTTTAAAACTCTTATTTCCATTTTTCTATAATAAATTGTATAAATATGCCTGTCAAGTATTTTTAAATATGTAATATAGGTATTTGCTATTTTTATAATATCGTAAATAATAAATAATATAAGGAGAATTATAATATGGAAATAATTAGAGTTAATACACCGAGAGGAATAGAATTAAAAGGCGCAATGTGGGGGAATTCGTCAGAAAACGATACAGTTGTTGTTATGATGAGCGGTATTTGTTCTAATGTCTTTCAAAATGATTTATTATCAGCGGCAGGAAATCTTCTTTATGAAAATAACATCGCTTTTATTGCAGGTCACGCAATGGATGCGTTTTCCTGTCTTGCTTATACTGATTTTTCAACAGGAAAGCAGAGAAATACAGGAGTTGTTTTTGACGATTTCAGTATAATATATGAAGATGTTGAAGCTTATGTAAAATATTCACGTGAACTCGGTTTTAAAAACATAATCTTAGCCGGTCATTCACTGGGATCAAATAAAATTATCAATTATCTCGGCAATACAAATGAAAATTTGGTTGATTACTTTATTGTCAGCTCGCCTGTTGATTTAACTCACTGGTGGAAAGTAATGCCAAATATGGATTTGTGTCTGGAAACTGCTAAAAAGTTTGTTGATGAAGGAAAAGGCAAAGATATACTTCCGTTTCTTTTTGGCGGTTTTTCACCAATGTGTGCTGAAACCGTATTAAGTTTTTACAATGCTTTTAATCTTAAAAACTGTCCGGTTATCAGCGGTGATGGCGAAACAAATTCACTTGCTTCAATACGTATAAACGGTTCATTTGTTATAGGCGGAAAGGATTCATTAACAGAAAATGACCCGAAAGGTTTTATGGAAAAAATAAATTCTTATTGTAAACATCCTGAAAAAAATCAGGTTATTGTTGTGCCGGATGCATCACACATTTTCTATAACAAACATGATGAATATGCTCAAACAATTCTTGATTGTGTACAGCATCATTACGCATTATCTTATTCCGTTTGATAAAGCTAAAATATTTGTATAAGTTGATACAGTATATCAAATGGCTTGGAACGGTTTCAAGTAAAAAACTAAATATTTACAATTAAACGGCAGCAAGTTTTTTAACATCAGTCTTAGGCGGATTTCCAAACATTTTTTTGTATTCACGACTGAATTGTGTCGGACTTTCATACCCTACTTCATAACCTGCTGTTGCAGCATCATAATTGCCGGTTAACATTAATCTTTGGGCTTCATACAATTTTAACTGTTTTTGGTATTGTAAAGGGCTTACTTGTGTAACTTTTTTAAAATTTCTGTAAAATGATGACGGTGCCATATTTACACTCTGTGCAAGTTCATCCATATTAAGTTTTTGACTATAACGATCTTTAATTAAAGAAATTGCTTGAGCAATCTGGTTTGAACGTGTACCTTTTGTGTTAATCAAACGTAATTGGTTCCCAAGAGTTCCGCTCAGAAGTCTGTAATAAATTTCTTTAATAATAATCTGTGACATAATCTCTTGTTCAGACTTTGGCTTTTCAATAAGTTGTGCCAGACGATAAAAGGAGTCAAGCAAATCAGTATCAATATCAGCTATTGCAAGAGCTTTTTCGTTACTAACAGGAGTTTTGGGCAGTTTGGTTTCCAGTATAAGGTTAGAGATTATATTTGCATCCAACTCAAGAATAAGAGCAACAAAAGGTTCTTCCAACGTTGCTTCGGCAACACGGCTTGAAACCGGAATATCTGTGCAAGATACTACATATTGTCCTTTGGTATAAAGAATATTTTCATTTCCATAAAGCATGTGTTTTAATCCCTGTAAAACAATTATGCAGCTGGGGTTATAAAAACATCTTAGAAATTCTGTCGTATTCTCACGTCTTACAATTCTTAGTCCGTTGATAGAAGTCGGATAATTCCCTGCTCCGGGAATATTTCTTAAAATTATATCTCTTATTTCAATATATTTTGATTCCACCGGGAAACCTCCTGTTTATATTATATCAAAAAAATAAAATGAGAGAATTAGATAAGAAAAAGGTAGGATAAGGTCTTAAATTAATCGCAAAATCGTTAATAATAAAATATGAGGTTTAATAGATACTTCCGGATTAATCAAATGACGACAGATAAATGAAAGGACTTTTATGAAAGACGTATTAATATTAACGGGCGCAGGTCAAATAAGTCTTGCAATAGCCAGAAGAATTGGTGATGATAAAAAAATCATTGTCGGAGATTGGAATATTGGTAATGCAAATAATATTTCGCAAATTCTAAATATGGCAGGATTTGATGCTGTGCCTTTTAAAATGGATTTATCAAACAAAGATTCTATTCTTGAGATGATAGATGAAGCCCGAAAATACGGTGAAGTAGCAATGCTTGTTAACGGTGCAGGGGTTTCTCCGTCACAAGCTTCTATTGAACAGATTTTGAAAATTGATTTATATGGAACAGCCGTTTTGCTTGAAGAAGTCGGAAAAGTAATTAAACATGGCGGCTGCGGAGTTACCATTTCAAGCCAATCAGGTCACAGAATGCCTGCTCTTACACAAAAAGAAGATGAAGAACTTGCAACAACTCCTGTTCAGGAGCTTTTAAATCTTGAAATTTTAAAACCCGAAAATATTAAAGATACTTTGCATGCATATCAAATGGCAAAACGCTGTAATGTAAAAAGAGTTATGGCAGAAGCTGTTAAATGGGGCAAAGTAGGAGCAAGAATAAATTCAATCTCACCTGGTATTATTGTAACCCCATTAGCTATAGATGAATTCAACGGTCCGAGAGGTGATTTTTATAAAAACATGTTTGCCAAATGCCCTGCAGGTCGTCCGGGTACAGCTGATGAGGTTGCAAATGTTGCAGACCTTTTGATGAGTGAAAAAGGTAAATTTATAACTGGTTCAGACTTCTTAATTGATGGCGGTGCTACAGCATCATATTTTTATGGTGAATTAAGACAAACAACATAATAGGTATTAAATTACTAAGAGGACATATTAAATGAAAAAATTATTATTAATTATTACTACAGGAATTAATTATGCGACAGTGAAAAAAAGTTTTGTTTTAATTCTATCAGCTATACTGCTAGTAGGTTTATTTGAAATCCAAACATTTGCGAAAGGCGAAGCAATGAAAGAAAAAGTATTTTATAATCAAAAATTTAACAACGTAAAATTAGCAGGTGAATTATATAAACCTGAAAATTTTGATAGCACAAAAAAATATCCGGCAATTATTGTTGTTCATCCTGCCGGAGGAGTTAAAGAACAGGTTGCAGGTTTGTATGCCAAAAGACTTGCAGAAAATGGCTTTGTAACACTTGCCTATGATGCAGCATTTCAGGGTGAAAGCGGAGGGGAGCCACGTTTCCTTGAAAATCCTTCGGCACGGGTTGAAGATGTCCGCTCAAGCGTTGATTATTTAACAACTTTACCTTTTGTAGATAAAGACAATATAGGTGTTTTAGGAATTTGTGCAGGAGGCGGTTATGCATTTAACGCAGCTCAAACAGAAATGAGAATTAAGGCTGTTGGAACGGTTTCGGCATTTGATTTGGGCAGAGCAAGACGTCAAGGCTTAAATGATTCAATGACCATTAAGCAACAACAGCAAAAACTCAAAGATGCAGCAGAACAAAGAACTAAAGAAGTAAACGGCGGAGAAATAAAATACAACGGTTACGTTCCTAACTCATTGGAAGAAATTCCAAAAAATGCTACTACTATGTATCGTCAAGGATATGAATACTATAGAACACCTATTGCACAGCACCATAGAAGCGTAAACAAATATATTTTCTCAAATTATGCACAGCAGGCAGCATTCACTGCATTTGACCATCCTGAACTTATTTCCCCTCGACCTGTTATGTTTATTGTTGGTGAAAATGCAGAATCTGCTTATTTCAGCAAGGAGGCTTATGATAAAATCTCTGAAAATAAAGAATATATTGTAGTCCCTAATGCTACTCATATTGAGATGTACTACAAACCTGATTATGTAAATCAGGCTGTAGAAAATTTGACTGAGTTTTACTGCAAAAATTTAAACAAAAAAGAATAGCTTGTTATATATATGCATTGTAATTGTTGTTATTTATATCTATGTCCTTTGTACCGGTTTTGTATCAATTATGATATATTTAATTTATGCAAATTAAAGAAATAACAACAAATAAAGCTGATTATATGGATATTCTGTTAATCGGTGATGAAGACGAAAATATGATTAATAAATATATAAAGCAGTCAACTATTTTTGCTTTATATGTAAATAGAACATTAACTTCCGTGTGTGCGGTTATAACGGTAGATAATGAAACGATTGAAATAAAAAATCTTGCAACTTATCCGGAATATCAAAATAGAGGATATGCATCAACATTGGTTGATTTTGTATGTAATAAATATAAAACAGAGTTTAAATACCTAATTCTTGGAACCGGCGAAAATAACAAGACACTAAATTTTTATAAAAAATGTGGTTTTAAAGAAACCCATCGACTAAAAAACTTTTTTATTGAAAATTACTCACACCCAATTTTTGAAGAGGGAAAACAATTGATTGATATGATTTACTTAAAAAAAATTTTATAATGTTCCGGCTAAAGTATCAATATAACAGCATTTTTCTAAAATTCATGTTATTATTGAATTGTGATACGAATTAAAAAATATATTATTTTTTTAGTAGTTATTATATTGTTTTATATAATCTATCTAAATAGCCTGAGTATAAAACTCAATTGCCTTATTCTAAATAAAGATGCAGTGGTTGGTATTGCAATTATTAAAAATCAAAAAGAATGGATTATAGGAAGCAAAAATTCTCTTCCTATGTTAAGTGTATTTAAATATTTTGTTGCCCTTAAGGTTTTAGATAAATTAGAAAAAGAAAAAATATCCTTAAATAAAGAAATAACCATAAATAAAAATATGGTTGATGAAAAGTTGTATAGTCAGATGTTAGATAAGTACAAAACTTTTCCTTTTAAAATTAGCATAGCAAATCTTCTTAAATATATGATTTCAGAGAGTGACAATAATGCTTGCGATATTTTAATTGGTTATGCTGGTGGTACAAAAGAAATTCAGGAATATATTAATTCTATCGGTTTTGTAGATGTTGAAATTTCAGAAACCGAGTTTGATATGAATAAAGAAATTGAAAAACAATATTTAAACCAGGCACGCCCCATTGATATTATAAGAGCGATGAAATTTGTTAGAGATAGAAATATATTATCGGATGCTTCTTGCAAATTTTTAGACGAGATAATGATAAATACAACAACAGGTAAAGATAAACTAAAAGCAGGTTTACCTCAAAATATAACCTTGGGTCACAAAACAGGTTCGTCTTCAAGAAAATCAAACGGTATAAAAATTGCAGACAATGATACCGGATATGTTTTTCTTCCGGATGGAAATGTGTATTATATCGCTGTTATGATAAAGGATTCCAAAATGTCCGACGAAGAAAATGCTAAATTAATAAGCAGTATTTCAAAAATAACATATACGCATTTTAAAAAGTAAGTTATTATATTTATATTAATTACATTGTTATATCAACGTCTTTTAGAAATTTATCTTTATTTTGCATAGCTTTTGCTTCTTGATTTGCAATATTTTCGGATTCGTTCCATATTTTCATTTTATCCAGTTCACTGTTTTTAGTGACTTTTGATAGTTTTTCTACATACTGGTAGGTTATATCAAATATTTTTTCTTTGCGGGATGATATGTCAAGTATTTTTTTGAATTTTTGAGCGATTGAATCATCTTTCATGTTGAGTAATCTGTCAAATGTTTCGCCATTGATATCTACAGAAAAGTCTTCTCCCGTTGTTTTATTATAGTTGTATATATTTATTCTGTTAGGCGTATTTTCTATATAAAAAGTGTCGTTTGGGTATTTTTGTGTTTTTTGCTCAAATATAGTTGCAATGTTTTCCCAACGGCTTTTGTTTATTTTAATTCCTTTTAAGTCCATTCTTGCTTGAAAATTTACATTGTTGTTGATCTTACTCATCTTACATCCTTCCATTTTGCATTATTTAAATATCGTGAAAATTTTTATTTGCCAAAATAATCTAAAATATTAAATAATATTTACATTAAATGCTCTACACACCGATTAAAAATCTCGGCAACAACTTTAATGCAGTGCAATTCTCTTTTATGGCAATAGAATGTGTATTTTCAGTTCTTGATTCAAAACCGGCAATTAAAGATATCTTAAATTCAAAGCCAAAGAACAAAAAGAGTACTACTAGCTTACATTCACCCAAATTAGATTTGATACCAATGCAAGAAAATATTATGAAAAAAAGATTGCAGAAGGTAAGTCTCCAAGAAGAGCCAGAAAAGCTGTTGCAAGAAACTTGGTTAATATTGTATTCAAGATAACACAACTAGTTGTCAGACCATCAAAAGAGTCATTTGACCGTTTTGTTTGACACCTAGTTTGATTATTTCCTACCCCTCAAACTCGCTCACAAAGCCAACTTTATGAAATAATACAACTAACCGCCAAAATCCAAATGCCTCAAAAAATACATATTGTTTAGTAGAAACATTCTCAAATTAAAAAGCGGCAAGATAAAAATCTACCGCTTTTTAATTCGGGAACGACGAGGCTCGAACTCGCGACCTCATGCGTGACAGGCATGCGCTCTAACCAAACTGAGCTACGCTCCCATATATGTTGAGGTTAATCAGGAATTCTGCTTATAGGCTTACCCCTGCCCCTTTGTCACTGTCTTTCGACAAGTTTTATTATAATATGCTGAATTTTTTTTTGCAAGAGCTTTTTTTAATTTTTTTTAATATTTTAGCAATTTTTATTTTTACAAACTTTAATCATTATATGCTAGTCTCTTTTTCTAATAATTATAATAACTGTAGTTTTTCTGCAAACCATTTTCAGGTGTATAGAGCAAAAGAAGTTTGTGAATGCGTAAAAGAAGCGTTTCCGTATATTTCTCCAACAAGAGTCAGCTCTAAATATAGAAATAAATTACTCGGGCATGAAAGAATTTTAAATAATATAAGAGAACTTCAAAAGAAAATAGAACGTACAAGGTTCAAACGTGAGGCTGTTTATGATAAGCCGGTTGAATATTATAAAGCGTTAATTCAGGATACTAAAAACATAAAAGCATTAAATTGCGGTGAATATGCTTCTCTTTCTTACCTCTCTTTAAAAATGAACGGTGTTGAAAATTGCAAGCTTGCAAAAGTTGTGACCGGTAACGGAAGAAATATTGATCACACTGTCGTTGTTGCAGAAGGTGAATCCGAAAATATTATTCTGGATGCATGGTTAGGTGTTGCGGATACGGAAAAGAATATGAACGCACTTTATAACACAAAGTATGCAGATATGTTTGATTTAGTGCCTGATGAAAAAGTTAAGTTTGTTCCGGTTAAGTCTGTTGATATTGATGAAAATTCTCTTAAACAGATTAAAAATATAGTTCCTGAATTATATTTAACAGTATAAAAAAAAGACCTGATTAATATCAGGTCTTTTTAGTTATTTTTTACATTACTGATAAAGCGGTGCTAATTTAGCTGATTGTTGAGGAATAACACCTTCTTCAAGCGATTGGTATACTCTGTAATCAATTACAGGGAAGCAGTTGTCAATGCTTTCAATTTCTTGAAGCGCATGGTCATCAATATTTCCGCTTTCAATCATATCAGCGATTTTTTCAAATCTTTCAACGTGTTCTCTAAATCTGTCAGTAGCGTAATCTTTAGCCTGCCATGTTGTTATTAAGAAAGGCCAGTCTGAACTTTGTAATAACAGATTTTCTCTTGAAAGTTGGTTTAATGCTCTGTGTAATAATTTATCTTCAGGAATTTCCGGATATTTATCAGCTATGGCATTAATACGTTTTTCACAGGAGTGAATAATAGGCCACATCCATTCGGTTAAGTGGTTTTGCCATACATAGAAGTGTCCGCCTTGTCCCCAGGAGCTTTCAGGAATTTGAATTGCTTCTTTTGGAGGATGAGAATGAACATATTCACCTGCTGTCATTCTTTCAACTTCCGGAAGATAAGTATTGAATTTTTTAATTACCTGTTTAATAAATTCAACGCCTTCAAACCACCAGTGTCCGAACAATTCGGTATCGAATGATACCATTACAAGACCTTCTTTACCTGTAGCTTTTTTGTAATCGTTAAGCATATGATAAATCAAAGTTGTGTAGTGGTCAGAGTTTTCGTTAATTTTGTTTAAAGCTAAAACAGGATCATATAGCATTTTGTCGCCTAAATCAGTTTTAGGTGAAGTAATTCTCCAATAGTGCATACCTGATTTAGCATCTTTTTTATGGAATTCACGGAAGCAGCCGTCGCCCGGGTAACCGTCAGCAGCAGACCATACCTGATATCCTGCTCTTTCGTTTCTTCCCATAACAGCAACCTGAGCATCAGGAAGCCAGTAAGCAGAGTATGTATCATAACCTGTTGCAGGTCTTTCCGGAAGCGGGATATATTCAATGTTTCCGTAGACACCTATAACACGTCTGTTACCGATAGAATTTCCGCCTTCAATTACGTGAGATTCTGTAAAGAAGTATTCGATATCGTTGTTTTGTAAAGTTACTTCAATAGCAGGTCTCCAGTGTTTTTTACCGTCTTTACCCACATATTCATAACCTTGTCTGTATGCACATTCCGGCAGCCAGCATCCGCTTGCTTTTTTACCGAACAATCTTTTGGTTGTATCAGAACCGACTTTAAATTGAGCATTTAAGTTGCTGTCAGTTGCCAGTAACGGAGAGAAACCGTGAGTAGCACCTGATGTTGTAATTTCGATACAGCCTAAATCTTGATATTTTTTAAATTGGGCAATTAAGTCCATTTCGTATTTATTAACAAATGAATCTTTGATGTGAGTAAACCAATCAAAATAATATTTTGCGAGGTATTTTAAATGTTGTGAATGTGCAACTTTAGGATCAGGATATCTTTCAAGGTCTTTAGAAACCTGTTCAATTCTAGAATCCAGATATTTTACAAACCCATGTTTCAAATGCTCATCATTAAGCTGTTCTGCAAGAATTGGCGTAATACCTACAGTAAGCTTAGCTTTTATGCCTTCATCATATAGTTCTGAAATTGCATTCAATAACGGAATGTAAGTTTCTGCCATACATTCATAAAGGTTTTCTTCCCCGAAAGGCCACATACCGGCTTTTCTATAGTAAGGAAGGTGGCTGTGTAACATAAATACGAATTGTCCTACTGACATCTTTGCCTCCATATCTTATTTAAACGAATTATTATATAACTATAATTCTTACTTATATATTATTTATACCACAAATGGCTAAAAAATATAATCCTTAAGAACTAGTTCTGACGTATAATCGTTACAAAAGTTAAAAGAAAATTTGCAACAATATTGATATTACTAAACACAAGCTGTAATGTTATTTAGATACCTTAACTAATCTTAAAATTTTTAATTTAAATTGTAAGACTTGAATAAGTATTCAAAGTATTTTAAAATATAAATTATAGAAAGGAGCAAGATTATGAAAAGATTTGATTTATTCGGGGGGGGGGCAACCGTTTAAGCTCCTGTTGTAATGGATTTACCCTTGCAGAGGTTTTGGTTACATTGGGCATTATCGGTGTTGTTGCTGCAATGACTATGCCGTCTTTAATTGCAAATTATCAAAAAAAAGCGTTGCTGGAACAGTTTAAGGTTGCACATTCTCTTATTCAACAAGCTTGGAAAAAAGCTGAAAGTTCTCTGGGCTATACCCCTGAATGTTACTATTGGTTAAATGGCACCAAGTATTCTTCAGTGTGTCAGGAATATGATGAATACGGTTCTTGTCTAAAGAGGACTTTACCTGACGGAAGTCCCCTGCCGGCTGATTACATGGGAAGTTTTTCGGAATGCAGTGTATTTATGGGACAAATTGTTAAAGAATTAAATATTATCAGGGTTTGTAACGGTAACGGATTTAAAAGCGGTTGTATTCCTGATTATAAAGGTTATGATACTGTACAAGCTTCTCTGGATGATAGCTTGAGTGACGAAGCTATTGCATCTAAAAGTAAAAACTGTGCTAACTTTAGGGAAAATGAAATCAAGAATAACAGAACAATATATATTATGTCTAACGGTATGATAATGTTTCCATATAGCGGTCCGCAATTATTTGCCGTGGATATTAACGGCAAGAAAGGTCCTAATAAATGGGGATATGATTTATTTACGTTTAGTTTCAAGGGAAATGTTACATCAACCCCAAGAATTGTCGACGGCGGATGTATGCAGGTTGAAAAAGGCGGAAACAGCACTAAACAGATGATAATAAATTCATATAAATAGTTTACCTTGCTTTACAAACAGCTTGCAAATAAAAGTTTTTCGGATAAAATTAAATTACTCACATCCTCAAATGTGTCCGAAGTCATTAATCGGACGTAAGAGTAAAGAAAGGCAAAATAAAATGGCAAATATTAAATCTGCTAAAAAAAGAGTATTAACAGCTGAAAAAAACAGAATTAGAAACGTAGCTTTTAAAACTTCTATCAAATCTGCTGTTAAGAAAGTACTAGAACTTGCTAAGGCTGAAGATAAAGATGCTTTGAATGCAGCAATGTCAAAAGCATACCAATTATGCGACAAAGCTGTTTCAAAAGGTATTTTACACAAAAATACAGCAGCAAGAAAAAAATCCAGATTAACTAAAGCTGTTAACAAATTACAAGCTAAATAGTTTAAAATCTGAAAAGTATAAAAACACCTTCATGTGAAGGTGTTTTTTTTGTTATGTATATATATTGCAATGTTTGTTTAAAATACTTGCATGAATTGTAAAAAAGCGTTAAAATATATGTATGGTTTCTGCAGCTCTTTTATTATTTATATTTGTGTTGTTGTTTTCTTCGGTAGTGTATTATTTTTGTAAAAAATTAATATACAAGCTGAATAAACGTGTGTTAGCAAGAAATCTTGCGGTTATTAAAAACGGTCCTACATTAAAAAAATATAACGAGCTTGATAAAAGTGAGAAAATAGAAAAACTCGTTATACCGTTCTTTATGGTTATGGGGTACAATACTTATGATATGCGTGAGTTTGCGAGGGTAAATAAAAATGCAAGTTTTGCTCCTGATTTTGTTACGAAAAAATGGGATAAAAGCAAACTGCGTAAAAAATCGCTTTATATAAAATATGCTGATTTTACGGAAGATGATATTGATTTAAATAATAAAACTTTAAAATGTATAAACAGGTCTGACTGCGATTTGGATGAGTTAATGAATCCTTTGTATTTTCAAGGAGAATTTGTTGTTTTGACAAACGGTTATTTGTATCTTTTCTTCTCTAAAAATCGTGTAAAAGGCAGTTTTAATTATTCAACATTTTTTAATTTAAAAAATTACGGTAAAAATGATATTGCAGAGCTTGCATATTTTACAAAACAATGCATGTTTCTTGAGGTTTCGGATGTCTTTTCAGCCTGCTGATTTCTATTAATATTATGTAAAGATTGTGGTATTTAATTATTTATCGAGTATAATTATTTCATTAAAAGATAAAATTTTAACAAGAAAGATAATTATGCAAGATATTTTAGAAAAAAAATCAATCAAAAATATAGATTTTAATATAGATTTAGCTCAAAGCTTCGGAATTTATAAAAATAATGCGGAATTTGAACTGCTTGATTATGCAAGTTCGGTAAACATTGCCTGCGGTTTTCACTCAGGTGACCCTTTGACTATACGTAATGCTTTGTTGAAAGCAAAAGAAAAAAATGTTGTGGTCGGTGCTCATATCGGTTATGATGATATTCAGGGGTTTGGCTACAGGGATATGGATTTGACGGAAGATGAGATTGAAGCGCTTGTAGTTTATCAGGTTGGTGCTTTGATGTCATTTGCAAAAACTTTTAATATGGAAATAGAACATGTTCGCCCGCACGGAGCAATGTATAAAAGATGTGCTTCCGATTTCAATTTTGCCTGTTCTGTAGCCAAAGCTGTCCAAAAGTGTTCAAAATGGCTCGTTTATTATGGCGCAACAGGTGAGGTTACAGCTAAAGTCGGTGATTATATAAACATTCCCGTCGCACAAGAAATTTGTCTTGAAAAGATGTATAATGTTGACGGAACCGTTAACAGCGTTGCTAAGGATAATGAAAATACAGAAATGGAAATTCAACGTTTGAAACAGCTGCTTGCGACTTCGCAGGTGCCGAATGTTGAGGGAGGAAAAACAATAGTTGCTGCAGATACTATTCACTTTACAAACAGATTGTCAAACTCTCTGGAATTAATAAAGGCAGCTAGTTCAGTAATTACTCCTGTTCCTGTTAATTATAAAAATGCATGTTTATCGGGATGGGTAGAATAAGGAATGGGTAACAAGGTGATGAAAAGTTTTAAAAATAATATGAAGATGCCGGAAGAAGCAAGATGGTTAATGCCCGGTTTGCAAGTTAAAAGATGGTTTGCGCTGATTTTTTTAGGCGCTGTTTTAATGACACTTGGTGTTTTAATATTATTTGATATTAAACCCGTATTCTATACAATGGAATTTATCCGTAAAATTGCAATGAATATTTCAACCGAATGGGTTGCATTTGCTGTTGTTATGTTCGGTGCAGGAATGTTCTTTAAAGGCTGGCAGAAAACAAACCTTTCTATGCTTGACGGAGGTGACAACCAGACACTTCTGGAAGCTTTATACCGGAGAAGAAAACTAAACAGAGGCCCTAAAATTGTTGCGGTTGGCGGCGGTACAGGACTTTCAATGCTTTTAAAAGGCATTAAACATATAACAAATAATATAACAGCTGTTGTTACCGTAGGTGATGACGGCGGAAGTTCAGGCAGATTGAGAGAAGAAATGGGTGTTCTCCCTCCAGGTGATATCAGAAACTGTATTGCAGCTCTGGCTGATGACGAAGATTTGGTTACAAAACTTTTTCAATATAGATTTAAAACAGGTGAAGGTCTTGAAGGGCACAGCTTCGGAAACCTTTTCCTGACAGCTCTTTGTTCTATCACGGGTGATATGGTAAGAGCTGTTAAAGAAAGTTCTAATGTTCTTTCAATTCGTGGCAGAGTATTGCCTTCAACTCTTGATGATATGAAACTTGTTGCTGAAATGGAAGACGGAAGAATTATCCACGGAGAATCTAATATTCCCGAAGCTCACGGCAAAATTAAAAGATTATTCACAGATCCTCAAACCTGTAAAGCGCTTGACGATGTTATTGCAGCAATTAAAGATGCCGAACTGATTATCCTCGGACCAGGAAGCTTATATACAAGCGTAATTCCAAATCTGTTAATTCAGGAAATATCTCATGAAATTGCTAAATCTAATGCTAAAAAGATTTATGTCTGCAATATTATGACACAACCCGGCGAAACTGACGGTTACAGTGTTTCAGACCACGTTAACGCTTTGATGAAACATGCAGGAAGCAAAAAAATTATTGATGCCGTTCTTGTGAATGATTTTATGCCTTCAAATCTTGCCCAAAAATACCAAATGTCAGGTTCTTATCCTGTAAAATTAGATTTTGAAAATCTTAAAAAACTTGGTGTAAATCTTTTCTCAAGAAAACTCATTGAAGATAATAAGGAAGGACTTGTAAGACACAGTTCAAATCGTGTTGCAAGGGCTATCTATTACTGGTACAGAAAAGAACACAAAAATGAAGGAAAAGGCTTTTTTGCACCTGAAAAAGAAATTGAAAAACAAGGCTGCGAAGTATAATGGCAAAAAAAGTTACTGTTAAAACAATTCAAAAAATTAAAGATGATAATGAAAAATTTTCAGTTTTAACCGCATACGATTATTCTACAGCTAAATACATAGACGAGGCGGGAATTGATATTGTCTTGATAGGCGACAGCCTTGCTATGGTAGCTTTGGGTTATGAAACAACTCACCTTGTAGGTGTTGAGGAAATGACTATTTTTACCCGTGCTGTGGCTAAAGGTGTTCAAAGAGCAATGGTTGTTACCGATATGCCTTTCATGAGTTATCATACCGATGTGGCAGAAGCGATTAAAAATTGCGGGGAGATGATTAAATCAGGCGCAAATGCAGTTAAAATTGAAGGCTGCAATGATTATATAATAGAGGTTATAAAACGGCTTGTTGAAACAGGAATTCCTGTAATGGGGCATTTAGGTTTTACTCCTCAATTTTTAAACACTCTCGGCGGATACAAAATTCAGGGAAAAACACAAGAAGCTGCCGAAGAAATTTTAAATCAGGCTAAAAGGCTTGAGAAAGCCGGAGTATTTTCAATTGTGCTGGAAATGGTTCCACAAGAGAGTGCAAAATATATTACGGAAAACTTGAAAGTTCCTACCATTTCGTGCGGAGCAGGAAAACATTGTACTGCACAGGTTCTTGTATCAGATGATGTTTTCGGAAAATATTCTGATTTTAAACCTAAATTTGCGAGAAAATACGGCGATATGAAATCTTTAATTTATGAATGCGCCAAAAAGTTTGATGAAGACGTTAAAAGTGGAACTTTTCCGTCAGAAGACGAAATATTTTAGAGAAATTTTTTCGAAAGAGAGATGAGATTATGTTGGTTCATACAATAGCTGAAGTAAGAGAACAGGTAAAAAAGTGGAAAAAAGAAGGACTGACCGTAGGTTTGGTTCCTACAATGGGAGCTTTGCACAACGGGCATAAAAGTTTGATTGACAAATCGGTTTCTAAATGCGACAGAACTGTAGTTTCTGTATTTGTTAATCCTATTCAGTTCTGCCCGGGTGAAGATTTGGATAAATATCCGAGAACTCTTGAAATGGATGAAAAACTTTGTAATGATGCAGGAGTTGATATAGTTTTTGCTCCAACACCAAACGAAATGTACGGTGAGGGGCATATATTGTCAAATGACTTTTTGACTTATGTTATTCCGCCTTATTTTTATGTGGACAAGCTTTGCGGTAAATCACGTGTCGGACATTTTGACGGCGTTTGTACCGTAGTTAATAAATTGTTTAACATAGTTCAGCCCGACTTTGCATTTTTTGGAGAAAAAGATAGGCAACAGTTAATAATTCTTAAAAAAATGGTTAAAGATTTAAATATACCGGTTGAAATTATACCTTGCCCTATAGTCAGGGAAGAAAGCGGATTAGCACTCAGTTCACGTAATAAATATTTATCAGAAGAAGATAAAGTAAATGCTCTGGCATTAAGTAAAATTTTGTTTAATATAAAAGCATGTTATAATAAAGGTATAACTGATATCAGAGCTTTAACAGAAACTGCATATTCCTATCTTAATGAAAAACATTCTTTGGAATATCTGGAATTCAGAGATGCTGATGATTTGGAAGAAAAAAAGAATGCAGACAATAACACAATAGTGTTTATAGCAGTAAAAATCGGTAATGTAAGATTGATTGACAACATAGCGTTGGTGTGAGGTTGAATGATTTTAATTTATAAACTCTTATCAAAATTTATAAAGTTTATAATAAACATATTGTTTGTAGTTCAAATTACCTTAATGGTGCTGGTATTTTTAACTGCAACTTACTGGTTTTTGACTCTTATTAATGTTACAGCTTTTGATTTTGCAAGACCTATTGCAGATGCGATTTCAGATTTAGTTAAACTGTTTTATCATCAGGAAGTAATGATGGGCGGTATTTATATTGACGGCTCGCTTTTGTTGTTTGATTTAATCGCCGTTGCAATAGTTTTCGGTATTACAAAATCAAAATATTATATACATAAACTTGTTGATTTTATTGAACTTCAAATTAATAAATGTGAAAACAGAATTGAGGCAAAGTTCAATCAGAAACTTCAAAAAGAAGTAGAAAAAAATATAAAACAAAGTAACAATGTTGCTTTACTTGTGCAGTTTTGTGCAAAGAATATGCTTGTTGATGCCTGCTGGGGCGGAGATGCAAATGCAGGAATTAAAGAAAAAGAAGACGAAGCTTTCAAAACATTTTACGCTTCAATAAAAAATATTGAAGGCTGTAAATTCGCAAAAACCGGCGACAAAATGCTTATTTTGCTTGATGATTTTGAAAAAGTTGATAACCTTTTAAACTATGTTGATTTGTCAATAAACAGAATTCGTATTAATATGAAAAAGAAAAAATGGGCTTTATACAGCTATGTTGCCGTAGATGTTTATGACAATAATACTAACTTTAAAAATATAGTTTATCCTACATTAGAAAAACTGCTTGCATTAAGAAATCATAACGAGGCTACCTGTTTAGGAAACTTCTGTATGCGTTATGAATTAAATAATGAGCCTATGTATGAGCCTTTCTTAAAAGGTATTTATAATGTGGGCGAAGAATGCGAAGTCTGGTCATTAGTTAAGAAAAATTAACAACCCTATTGATTTTTAAAACCTTTTGAAGTAATATTGACATACAACCGCAGACAGTTAGCGGGGGGGGGGCAACCTAAAAGCCCCGGTGTTTGAAAAACTAACATAATCTCCCCTTAATATACCAGCTAACCGAGGTGAAACAGTCGAAATATTTAAATAGATTTGTTAACCTGTAGATTTTGCGGTCCAAATATGAAGGATGCGAAATCTTTTGTATTTTATACAGAGGTCGAGCGGATTGCAAGCTTAGGGCGTAGTCCGAACCGGCGGCGGTGAACCGGCGGAGCAGGACGAAGACCCGTTAAATGCGAGCAACCAGGTGGATAATTCCAAACATACAAAACAAAGGAGCTAAACATGGCAACAAAAGCTTTTAAATCTGAAAAAATAGATGCTATAAAAGCAAAAGTAGAAAAAGCCCAGGTAGCAATTTTAACTGAATACAAAGGTTATTCCGTAGAAGAAATCACTAACTTAAGACGTGCTTTGCAAAAAGACGGCGGTGATTACATGGTAACTAAAAATACATTGGCTAAAATCGCTGTAAAGGGTACTGATTTTGAAGTTCTTGCTGATGCTTTAACCGGTCCTATCGCTATTGCGTTCGGTTTTGAAGATCAGGTAAGTCCTGCAAAAGCAGTTGCAAAATTTATTAAAGATACTAAAAAAGGTGCTATACTTGGCGGTGCTTTAGATGGTAAATTCTTATCAGCTAAAGAAGCTGAAGAACTTGCAAAAATGCCTTCAAAAGAAGAACTTATTGCAAAAATTCTCGGTTCTGTCAACTCACCTGCTTCAGGTATCGTTGGATCTATCAATGCAGTTATGTCTCAACTTACAAGAACTATGGCTGCTGTTAGAGATGCTAAGGCTTAATAAGTCTTTAAAAGTACAAAATTAAAAAAATTAAAAGGAGAAATAATTATGAGTAATGTAGAAACTATTTTAGAATCAATTGAAAAATTAACTTTATTAGAAGCAGCTGAATTAGTAAAAGCTATGGAAGAAAAATTCGGCGTATCTGCAGCAGCTCCTGTAGCTGTAGCAGCAGCTCCTGCAGCAGCTGGTGAAGCAGCAGCTGATGAAGCATCTGAAGTAAGCGTAATCTTGGCTTCTGCTGGTGCTAACAAAATCGCTGTATTGAAAGAAGTTAGAACTATTACAGGTCTTGGCTTGAAAGAAGCTAAAGATTTAGTAGACGGTGCTCCTAAACCTGTTAAAGAAGGCATTAAAAAAGAAGATGCTGAAGCTATCAAAAAACAACTTGAAGCTGCAGGTGCAACTGTTGAAATCAAATAGTCAATTGAATAAAATAATTGATATTGAAAAACCTCTCTTTAATAAGAGAGGTTTTTTATTACTTGAATATGATATGAAAATTTGTTATAATAAAAATGTTGGCAGGAAGCTATATATAAGAAAGGGACAATGAAATATGAAAAGATTTATTATTTTCGCATTTTGCGGGGGGGGGGGGCAGATTTTTAAGCTCCTGTAAAGCGTTTTGGGAGGGTTGTAAAAAGTTAAAAACCTGTTATAATGGTGATATGTTACATCACAATTATAACGGAGTTATTATGAAGAGAAAATATGCATTTACACTTGCTGAGGTTTTGGTTACTTTAGGTATTATCGGTGTAGTTTCAGCTATGACCGTACCTTCCTTGATGCAGAATTACCAGAGACAATCGTATGTTACACAGTTACATAAAGCATACAATGAACTCTCTCAGGCATTAGTCCGCTACCAAAATGATAAAAATGCCATCAATTTAACAGAAGCAGGTTTATCAAGCGAAACTGCTGCACAGAATTTTTTGAAAGATTATTTTAAAGTTGTTTCAGAGTGTGACACATTTACAACTCCTTGTTTTGCCGCTACTTACAAAACAATGGGCGGAAGTACAATTACTGATGCATATTTCCAGTTTAATCATAAAACTTATGTATTAGCTAACGGAATTTCACTTCGTCCTTTGTATAGTAAAATTAATGATAAAATTTTAAATATTATTGTTGATATTAACGGGCAAAAGGGGCCTAACATTCTTGGCAGAGATTTATTTATGATTATTATTTATAACAACGGTATTATTGACACATATAGTGATGGTGTTGTAAGTGCTCCTTTGACAAAAGAACAGCGTGAAGCCGCCGGAACTGTTTATAAACCTTTCGGACAAATTTTGAATGACAACTGGGAAATGAATTACTAAATACAAATCTTTTTGTATTCGCAGAAGTCGCAAGATTTAGAGTGCTCAATTTCTTCTGGAAGTTGGGCACTTTCAATTTTTTTGCATATATCAATAATTAATTTTTCATACTCTGATTGTTTGGTTAAATCAAAATTTGTAATATTATTAACGTTGTTTTTCAAATCAATATAAACAAATTTCAATTTATCACCGAACATTTTGCTTGCACTTAATAAATAAACCATAGTTTGAAAATCATATTCAGGTTTTTGCGGAATTGTTCCGGTTTTGTAATCAAGAATATAATAAAATTCATCGTCTTTAACAAGGGCATCAAGACGTCCGCCAATCCAAAAATCTCCGACCTTGCATGAAATGTTATATTCTGAATTTACACAGGTCTTTTTAAAGTATTCGTTGTTTTTTAAATTTTCCCATATTTGTTTTTCATCAGATGTTAAAGCTTTTTCAAGTTTGTCGATATTGTCACCTCGCAGGTAATAGTTTGCAAGTGCGTGAATTTTTTTACCTTTTTCAAATGTTGATGCTTTTTGCGGTACAGCAATTTTTTTATTATATTTAAAATTATATTTCACAGGACAGTTTTGAAATGTTTTAAGCATATTTGGAGAAAAATTATTCATAACAAACCTCCTTGCTGTCTAATAGTTCGGAAAATATAAGACTTGGCTGCTGCTCAACTATTTTTTCAAAAGATTTTGTTTTTCTGCTTGCTGAAAAATATAAGTGTTTTTTGGCACGTGTTATTGCAACGTAAAGAAGCCTCAGGTTTTCTGAAATAAGTTCTTGTTTAAGCTCGTATTCGGATTTTTGTTTGTAATTCGGGTTCAGCTGTTTTACGTTTTCCATAAAATCAGAAGATTTAAGTTTTATTTGTTCTAAATCAAGTGTTAAACTTTTCTCTGTCATTTCAGGGATAAATACATAATCAAACTCATCTCCTTTAGACTTGTGCAAAGTCATTACCTGCACCTTCCCTGCCAGGAATTCTCTGTCACTTTCGTCTTCTTCAGAGAAGAATTTAAATCCGCTTAGTGACGGTTTTTTCGCAAGTTCTGCAAGTCTTTCCGTTAGAGTTGAGAAGTTTTTATTATTTAAGCTCAAACGTTTTATAAGGGTTGCAATCAGATATACGTTGGATTTTTCGATTTCCGATGTGTAATAGTGCTGGCCGATTTTTATTGCAATTTCTTCGGGCGAAAGATGAGGGAAAGAAAGCCAGTATGTTAAATCCCAGTAAAATTGTGCAAGGTGAATATTTTCAATGTTGTCGCAATCTATTTGAACAAAAGGGTTTTCATATTTTCTGATTTCAAGCCCCAATCTTTGTTTATAAAAACCGAGTTCTGCAAGGATTTCGTAGTTATCTGCAATAACACCGTTGTCAAAAGGGTGTAAAATCATTTGCATAACGGCAAAAATTGTTCTGAAAATTGATTTTTGTTCAAGGCTTTCGCTTCGGGTAATACTTTTCAACCCGCTGTCATTGATAAAGCTCATCCATTGAGCAACCTGATAGTTACTTCTTAAAAGAATTCCTATTGTGCATTTGGGCTCTTTTTTCAACGCCTGTTTGATTTCTTTTAGTATATAATTTCTTTCTTCAAGCGGTTTTTCAAAAATATTTGCATGAATAGCGTTTTCTGAAACAGGGTTTCTTCCCTCAACGGGATGCATAAATATTTTGTAAAACGCATTTTGGCATCCGTCCTGCGTATCTGCCCAGTGAACAAGATTATTAGCCAGTGTCCAGACATCTTTTGTACAGCGTTGTGAGCAGTCCATACTTACGGGATTGCTCTCTTTTATAAATTTTCTAAATCCTTCTACATCAGCGTTTGAAAAAGTTGTTGTAATTGCCTGATTGATGTCGCCGCATCTGATTAAGTTTTTGTGTTTAGCGCTCAAAAGATTTATTAATCGCTGTTGAATTGATGATGAATCCTGCGCTTCATCTTCTATAATGTAATGACAGATTTCCTGATAATATGCCTGAATATCAGGGTTTTCTTCCAGAAGCTTTACCGATGAAATAAGCATGTCATCGTAATCTATTAGGTTTGCTTCTTTTAGTGTTTTTTGATAGTCTTCAAAAAACATCCGGAATTTTTCAACTTTTTTGTCCGAAACTTGTTTGAATTCTCCCGATCCTATTTTAAAAACAGAAACAGCTCTGTCAAATTCGTCAGTTTCGGTCTTTTTAAGTTTTAATTTATTTGCTATTTCTCTTACAATTCTTGAACGCTGTGTATCATCACAAATTTCAAAGTCAGAAGATAATCCAAGTCTTTCAAAATTCCCGTTTTCTTTTAAAATTCTAAGTGCAAGCCCGTGGATTGTACTGATGTTTGGGAGCTGCGATGAATTTGAACGTATTGTTTTAATTCTGTCCCGGAAATTTCTTGCTGCACTTTCCATATAAGTCATTACAAATATATTTTCCGGATTAACGCCGTTATCAAGAAGTTTAATTATTAACGCAAGAAGTATTGTTGTTTTTCCTGCGCCTGGAACTGCCGAAATTGCCATTTTACCCGATTTGTAATCAAGTACGGGTTTCTGGTCATCACGTGGTATTATTTTAAATGCAGGTTTGTTATCCTGTTGAATGCTCAAATTTTCTTCTATTTTTATGTATTCTTCAATCCCGCCGAAATTTTCAATACCGTTTCCGTCAAAAAGGCTTGAGAAAGCATATATGTGCTCATTTGCACATAATATAAGTTTTCTCAAAATTCTTGCTGTTTTTTCTTTTGAAAGCTCAATGTTATCATCAATGGTGAATTCATCCTTTGCCCAGCCACGCTGGAAAACCCAGGCATTATATAAAGGTCCTGTATCGCTTTTAATCCATTCATCGCTTGAAACGTCAAGCCAGAACTGGTATTTTGTTTTAACCTGATTGTCAATAATTTTTTGCGGAGTTGAAATTATTAAATCATTTGTATCAATCTCCAGAGTTGAATAAGGGTTTTCTGAAATTATTGAGTTTTCAATCTGTGTAATAATTTCATCCTGTTTAGAGTTAAAACTTTCACCGAAAATGTTTTCAAAGTCTTGAAGCTGTTTAATGAAAAAGTTAAACTTATTCAACTCTTGCGGCTTAATACACGTACTGTCTGCAAGAGAGTTAAAAATATCGCAAACTTTTTCGGAAAGTTTTGCTTTACTTTGTGCAATGTTTTCAACTACATTCTTAAATTTTTTATACTTTTCGTTATATTCTTCGAGCTTAAACTCGTGTTCAATAAGTGTATATGTTTTGTCAAAACTTTCCAGAATATCTTTGCAATATTTAACAGGTATCCCCAAAAATTCCGATAAAACAACACGCAGGTCAAATTCAGTCAGCTGCAAACCGCTGTTGAGCTTTAAAATCGTTAGTACAGATTTTACAAGTCTGTTTTGTATAAGTTTTTCACTCCCTGAAAGATAAACAAGATTACAGGTGAGGTTCTCTTTCAGAGTAAATTTGAGCATGTCATCAATTACAGGCGTAATAATTGAAATATCTGAAGGTAAAATGTTTTTGCCAAGAAGCTCTTTAATTGTTTTGATTGCATCATCAAGCATTGCTGCCCTTTTGGACGGAGCTTGAAGTGAAAAGTATTTTAACTTTTCATTTCTGTTTTCTGTTATATTATTATAAACAGTTTGTGCATCAACAGCCAATTTATTTTGCGATTGAATTTGATGTGAATTTTGTTTAAAAAGTTTCTCAAATTCCCAAACCGCAGTCCTGTCAGCACTCAAATAACCTGCACGGCTTGCGCCTTTATCATCATATGCGGCAAATACTTCTTTGAGCTGGGGAGTTAAATATTTTATGAAGTCGAAACATATCGGCGTAATTTCATCTCCATCATCAAGAATGAGGTATTTTATATTTGAAAAATAATCAGTATTTTTATAAATATAATTGAATACAAGGCTTTGTCTTAAATAGTCAAAATCTCTCAGTTGTAATGTTTTTTTTAGCAGTTCTTTTAAGGCAGATTTTGCATCATCAGCAAAGCTTTCTCCAAGAATTCTTGAACGCCATTCAACTTCTTCTTCTGTTAAATTGTTTTGCACAATTAATGAATATCTTCTGAAAATCTGATGCAAAAGTGATTTTTTGGAGTTATAACCCTTAAATTTGATTTCTTTAATAATATCTTTCAATAAAAACTGTGAAACCTCCAACCCCGCAAGATTAGGTAAGATTGTAGGATTTGGGTAGGGATTGTTATTTTCAAGAAAAGCCCAGTTGTCATTAATAGTGTTGTATACAAGCGAGAAGAATGAATGTACCTGCATTTTTTCAAGATGATTAATGTTTAATTTTTCAAGTGTTTTGTTAATAAAATTATTTTTTAATGTGGAGTTCTGGACAAGAACAAGAATTTCAGATGCTTTAACACCTGAGTTTAAAAGTCCGGCATACTTATTTATCAGTAAATCCGTTTTGTCTGTAGATAAATCTGCACAAATTAACATCTATACTCCTCAATAAAAACATTTTATCATAAATAACAGAAAAATTTTTTTTGTCCTCATCTCAATAACCTATTGCATTTTTTTGGACATTCTACTATTATATAAGCATAAACGGAGAGGTAAAAGGTACATTTAAAAAAAGCATGGAGGTTAAATGATGCAAGAATTACAAGAACAAATCGGATTTTCAGCAGGACAAATTTACAATTATTTATCTAACAACGGAGAAGCAACTTTTTCTAAAATGAAAAAAGAATTAGACCTTAAAGGCAACTTTGCAGACCTTGGTTTAGGCTGGTTAGCAAGAGAAGATAAAATCGAAATCTCTAAAAAAGGTTCTTCAGTTAACGTTAGACTTAAATAGTTAAGTTTTAAAATGTTATACAAAATTGCACTCCTTGAGGAGTGCTTTTTTGTTATGTTTTGTGAATAATATTGAAACTAAGTTATTTAATGTTATAATTTACATATAAAAAGGTTATACTATTGCAGAAATTATTAGGAGGTTAAAATGCAAGAATTAAAAGATCAAATCGGTTATTCAGCAGGTCAAATCTATAATTATTTGAACAGCAACGGAGAATCAACTTTTTCTAAAATAAAAAAAGAATTAGACCTTAAAGGTAACTTTGCGGATTTAGGCTTAGGCTGGCTGGCTCGAGAAGACAAAGTAGAAATTTCAAAAAAAGGCGCATCAGTAAGCGTAAGACTTAAATAAATAAAATAATCATAAAATTGAAAAAGCACCTTACAGGTGCTTTTTTTATTACAAATAAAAAGAGCTTCTAAATATTTAGAAGCTTTTGGAATTCTTGTGTATTCCTCGTGTAAAAGGTAGTAGGTAGAAAGTAGTAGGTTATGTGAAATTTGTATTTGTATCTGTTTTATATATTAATTAAGTATTTTTTATATATAAGATTTCAAAAAACGCTGGTTTTTGTTACAAAACTTTACAATATTTTGAATTATAATAAGTTGGAAATAAGGAACGAAATATGAAAATAGCAATTTATCCGGGAAGTTTTGATCCCATTACAAAAGGTCATTTAGATATACTCATAACAGCAACCGAGATTTTTGATAAGGTTATTATTGCTGTTGCAAGAAATTCTGAAAAACATGGTTTTTTAAGTGTGGATGAACGTGTAAAACTCATCAAAGAAAGCGTTAAAGACTTGCCTAATGTTGAAGTTGACTGCTTTGAAGGGTTGACAATCAATTATGCAAGAGAAAAAGGTGCCAAAGTTTTGATAAGAGGCTTGCGTGCCGTTTCCGACTTTGAATATGAAATGCAGCTTTCTCAGGCTAACAGTGCTTTAGCAAGCGAAGTTAAAACAGTATTTCTTACAACAAAACCAAAATACAACTTTATTTCATCAAGTACAATAAAAGAAATTTTCTTAAATAACGGTGATGTTTCAAAATTTGTGCCCGAACCTGTTTATGAATATTTAACAAATACTTATAAATGTTAAAATATGTGGCTTTTTGAATATAATTATTTGACAATTATTTTACCCTTATGTAGAATGAAAGTAGTAAGAAAGGGATATGTGTGACAGCATGCAACAAAATAATGGCGTATATGATTTATTAAAAATGTTAGAAATTTCTTTGGAGGAAGGTTTCCCTATTATTCCACGTAAATTTACCGTAGTAAAAACAAAAGAAATTGAAACTTTAATTGATAGAATTTATGCTTCTTTACCCGTAGAAGTACAAGAAGCAAGGGCGTTTTTACGACGCAGAGAAGAACTTCAAATTGAAGCTCAGCAAAAAGCTGAAAAAATTATAACAGATGCTCAGATGGAAGCTGACAGAAAACTGTCTGAAGCTGACTTTATTAAAGCACTTGAACGTGAAGGCATAAGAATTAGAACTCAAGTTCAGGAAGAATGTGAAGAAATTAAGCGCAAAGCTATGGAAGAAGCTGAAAATATCAGAGCTCAAGCTATGGCAGAAGCAATGAAAACTAAAGAAGGCGCTGAACTTTATGCCGAACAAGTATTAACAAATCTTGAAAAGAACTTGACCCAGCAGCAGCAAATTGTTAAAAACGGTCAGGTTTATATGGAAAAACTTCGTACTGATGCTTTCGGAAGCTATGATATTCCTACTTCTTACTCATCTGAAAGAGCACAGTCAAGTTCTGATTTTATTATCAAATAACAACTTCAAAAAATAATCTGACAAAAGTTTGCTTATTAAAAGCAAACTTTTTAGTTTGTAATATTACCTTATTGTTTTTTAACATATTATTTGCAATTTATTTTGTTTGTTTTATTATGTAAACATAAGCCGATTTAATAGAATGTGAGTTATATCACATTCTTTTTTAAAGAGGAAAGAAATTTTTAAAATAAGCAAAAAAAGGAAAAATAAAATTATGGGTATCAAAGGAAAAAATGACAGAATGGTAGTTCTTGCATGTGAAGAATGCAAAGAAAGAAACTACACTACAACTAAAAACAAAAAAAATATTAAAGAAAGACTTGAATTGAATAAATTCTGCCCTTCTTGCAAAAAACACACTACTCACAAAGAAACCAAATAGTGTAATTTAAAAGGATAAAACGGGGAAACTTCCCCGCTGTGCGTCCTTAGTTCAGTTGGTAGAACGTCGGTCTCCAAAACCGGATGTCGAGGGTTCGAGTCCTTCAGGGCGCGATTTATAAAAAAATAAGGAAACAAAAATATGATAGGTGCAGAAAATTCAACGCCTTCTTGGCTTTCAAATATGACTAACTCTATTAAAACTTACTTCAGAGGAGTAAGAACAGAATGGGGTAAAATCAGCTGGCCTGAAAAACGCCAGGTAGTAGCAGAAACTTTATTTGTAATAGTTATAGTTTTTGTTTTCACTGTAGCAATTTATTTAATGGATATAATTTTTAAAGGTTTGTTCGGATTAATTAAATAGTCCGGTTTACAAGAATAAAGGTGGCTTATGACTAAGAAAGAAAAATCAATGGAAGATCAACTTAACGAAGATAAAGCTCAAGAAGCTTTAGAAGCGGAAGTTGCAGCAGAAGCGGAAGCTGAAGAAAAAAAAGCTAAGAAAAATCAAAAACGCTGGTACATTGTTCATACATATTCAGGATATGAAAACAAAGTAAAAGTTAACCTTGAAAAACGTATTGAATATATGAATATGGGTGACAAAATCTTTAGAATTGAAGTTCCTCAAAAAACTGTTACTCAACTTAAAGGCGGTAAAAAACAAGAACGTGAAGAAAAAATCTTCCCCGGTTATGTCTTAGTCGAAATGATTATGGATGAAGACAGCTGGTACGTTGTAAGACACACATCAGGTGTTACAAAATTCGTTGGCTCGGCTAAAAAACCTATCCCTGCCCGTGACAGCGAAATCAAAAAGATTATTAACAGATCTACTTCAACATCACAAAAAATTGAACTTGATGTTAAAGCAGGCGACAAAGTCAGAATTACTTCAGGACCTTTCGCAGACTTTATTGCGGATATTATCGAAGTTTATCCTGACAAATCTAAACTACGTGCAAATGTTTCAATCTTCGGACGTGAAACTCCTGTAGAACTTGAATACAAGCAAATCAATAAATTATAATATTAAAAGATAAATAGTACAAAAACTGTGGAAGGACCCTTCCGCTAAAGATAAATGCGGCAGACCGTTAGTACCACAAAAGGAGAAAAAAATGGCAAAAAAAGTAGTAGGAAAAATCAAGCTTCAAATCGAAGCAGGTAAAGCAAATCCGTCACCACCGGTTGGTCCTGCATTAGGTCAGCATGGTGTTAACATCATGGATTTTTGTAAGCAATTTAACGCTAAAACAGAATCTCAAGCAGGATACATTATCCCTGTTGTTATTGATGTTTATGAAGACAGAAGTTTTTCTTTTATCGTAAAATCACCTCCGGCTCCGGTTCTTATTAAAAAGGCATTAAACTTGTCTAAAGGATCAGCTGTTCCTAACAAAGATAAAGTTGGTGAAATTACTCAAGAACAACTTGAAGAAATTGCTAAAATTAAAATGAACGACTTAAATGCAACAACACTTGAAGCTGCTGTAAAAATGATTAAAGGTTCTTGCAGAGCTATGGGTGTTACAGTTAAAGAAGGTTAGATGGAAGGACGTTAGTCCGTTATTACCACGAAAGGAATTAAATAATGAGTAAATTAACTAAAAAACAAAAGAAAATGCAGGAAATGCTGGAAGGATTTGTTCAACCGGCTACTGCAGTTGATTCTATTAAAAAATTACAAGAAATTTCTAAAGAAGTTTCTAAGTTCAATGAAACAGTTGAATGCCATATGAGATTAGGTATTGATGTTCGTCAAGCTGATCAGCAAATTCGTTCAACAGTTGTATTGCCTGCAGGTTTAGGTAAAACTGTTAGAGTTTGTGTTATCGCTAAAGGACCTAAAGCTACAGAAGCAAAAGATGCAGGTGCTGATTTTGCTGGAGCTGAAGAAATTATCGATAAAATTTCTGACGGCTGGTTTGAATTCGATACATTAATCGCTACACCTGACTGTATGGGTATGTTGGGTAAATTAGGTAGAGTATTGGGACCTAAAGGTTTAATGCCTAACCCTAAAACCGGTACGGTTACTATGGATGTTGCTAAAGCAGTTAAAGATGCTAAAGCTGGTAAAGTTGAATTCAGAGCTGATAAACAAGGTATGATTCACTGTCCTATCGGTAAAGTTCAGTTTACTGAAGAAGATTTACTTAAAAACTATGCAACTTTAGCGGATGCTATTTTGAGAGCAAAACCTGCTTCTGCAAAAGGTACTTTTGTTAAATCAGTTTACCTTTCTACAACAATGGGACCTGGTTTAAAATTAGACCCGAAAACTTTTGCAGCTGAAGTAAAAGAACTTGTTTAATTTTAATTTAACAATATAAAAAGCATTCTCGTTGAGAGGGTGCTTTTTTTATTGTATAATCATAAAAGAATTGGAGAGAAAGATTATGTCAAAAGGATTATTTGTAACCTTTGAGGGAGCAGACGGGTGCGGCAAGACTACCCAGATGAAACTGCTTAAAGAATATTTGCTGTGTAAAGGAATAGATGTTGTTTTAACAAGAGAACCCGGTGGTAGAGGGCTTGGTGAAAAAGTTCGTGAAATCCTTTTGAATTATGATGGTGCTGTTTCTGACAGATGTGAATCGTTTTTGTTTTTGGCAGATAGAGCACAAAATATAGATATTATAGTAAATCCGGCTGTCGAAAGTGGCAAAATTGTACTTTGTGACAGACATATAGATTCTACTGTGGCTTATCAAGGTTATGGTAGAGGACTTGATTTGGAACGTATAAAAATGCTTAACAGTATTGCTACAAATAACAGAAAACCTGATTTAACTTTTGTGTTTGATATTGATGTTGAAACTTCAATGCAGCGGGTAGGTAAAGAAAAAGACCGGCTTGAAAGCGAGGGAAAAGAGTTTCATAATCGTGTAAGAAACGGTTACTTAGAGATTGCCAAACAAGAACCTGAAAGAATTAAGGTTATTGATGCATCAATGTCTATAGAAGAAATTCATGAAGAAGTTAAGAAAGTAATTGATTTTTATTTAAATTACGGCAAACATTCCCAGTAAGTTTTTTTATCATCATACGGGCAAGTGTTAGATAAAGCAAATTGAGAGCAAGTTATGCCGTTAATTTTAGATTTGCTTGACGGCGAACATTTATTTGCAGCTTCAGGAGAATTATTATATCCACCTTGCGGATTGCCGTTTTCGTCATAGTTGCCTTCTGCTTCTGAGGTTGTAGGTCCGAATATTCCTGTTTTATAAATATTAAATGAAAAAATATCGTGTCCATAAGCATTTGGTCCTTTGTTAATCCCGTTTGTATCAATTATAACCCAATTCCTATAGCAATTTTGAGAAACAGAAATTGCACTTCCGTCAGGTGTTATAACACTTCCTTCGTTTCTGAATAATTGGCTGCATTCAGGCAATACTGCTTTTTCGAAAGTATATGTTCTAACTTTTGATAAATATTTTTTATTTGTGTCATTATTAATATTTTCTATTTTTATGTATTCTTTATAAATTGCTTTTGCTATTTCAGGATATGGATTAACAAGATCTGTATCATCCCATAAAGGCGGTTCATTTATTTTAGCTTTATTATATGCATTATAGAAATTAGCATATGATTTTTTGAATGCTGTTTCTAATTCTTTTTTTTGTTTATTCTGTATTAAAGACGGCATAGTCAAAGCTGCAACAACACCAATAATGCCAAGAGTAATCAGGACTTCGGCGAGTGTGAATGCACACCGATGAACATCTGTTAACAGTGCAACATGTGTAGCACTTTCAGGCAATATAAACGCATCGAACTTTTTCATATTCTCTCCTCTCGGACAAATAGGTCACTGACAATGTCTTTAGTTTAAGGCAGAATAGGTCACATGTCAAGGCTTAAAGAATTAGGGAAAAATATAGCAAGATACAGACAAGCTAAAGGTTTGTCTCAAGAAAAACTTGCAGAGATAGTTGATTTATCCCGTGAATACGTTACCAGAGTGGAAAATGGTCAAAAAAATATTAGCCTTAAAAAGTTGTTTGCTATAGCTGATGCTTTAGAAGTTGATTTTTGTATGTTAACAAATTTTAAGTAACTAGCAAAATTTTTTATTATGTGTTTTTTAATACTAGCGTAAAACTGTGAGGTTATCTTGTGACAACTACAGATGCATCAATGAATACTTATTATTCGAGCTATCCGACTTCACCAGCCGTAAGCCGAAAGAAAATTGCCGGTGCAATGCTTGCCGGAGGTTTGCTTGGTATGAATGCGTATTATTTCCCAGTAAATAAAGATATCTTTGTGCAAAAATCTTTTGATTTAACCAAAGCTGAAGCAGATAACCAAATTGCGGTTTTGACAGGTATTGCTAAAGAAGTTGATAATAAAAGCGTTAGTACCCAAAGCAAAATGATTTTGCAGGAGATGGGGCTTGGACAGGACGTAGTAGAGATTACAAAGAAATGCATTGATTTGGATAAAAGTGTAACAGATCCTGCTGCTGTCAAAAAACTTAAAGCAGGTTTTGACTCTAATTTTGCAAGTTATAAAAAACAGCCGAGTTTAATGGACAATACTTGTGCAGAGGCATTCAGAACAATTAAGAGAAATAAGTTCAAATGGGGTACGGGTATCGGAGCAGCAATCGGGCTTGCTTTAGGATTAATTTTGAGCAAAAATTAGCGCTGCGCCGTTAAATCAGGTTTACTTACAACATCAATAACCTTGAAGTCTTTAAATGTTGAAATTACTTTAATATTATTGTTATTTTTTGAGTTCTCTTTTGCAAGAAGAGCACCTACAATAGCTTCAAGCTGTGACATAGGCATCATATTTGCAGGTAAGTCAATTCCCCACTCATTTCTTAATGCCTGTTGTAAAAATTTACAGTCGGCAGGCGAACGTTCTTTGTAGCAAGAGTTCAAGTTCAGGCTCTGTCTTGTTAAATACAATTCAAAACGATTAATCTCAATTCCCTTTTCTGTTAAAGACTTAAAATATTCACATCCTCTTGTAGAATATCTTTGTGTCCAGCCTTCACGGTTAGGAATTAACGGATTTGTTGCGACCATTTGATAAGGTTTGCCGAGTATACGCCATTTACCGTTAAGCATTGTTCTGTCCCAAACAAGAGATGCGCATATTTTTGAATATTTAAGTGAAGGAAAATTATCAAAGAAATATATTATGTCGTTAATTGTGTATAATTTATCGACAAGTATAAGGTTGTTATCCTCATCCATAACAGCTACTCCGGTATCCATACCGGATGAAGCTGCTAATGATAGTCCTATATAGTAATTCATTTATTCTCCTAAGGAATTAATTTAGTTAGGATTAAAGGTTCTTCTTCTGTAACAAGAACAGTATGTTCAAAGTGAGCAGACGGTTTTTTATCAACTGTGCTTACAGTCCATTCATCATCTGCCACTTCAACTTCATCAACTCCAAGATTTAACATTGGTTCAATTGCAATAGCCATTCCTTGTTTTAAAAGAGTTTTGTCGCCAACTTTGTAGTTAAACAAAAACGGATCTTCGTGCATTTGATGACCTACACCATGACCGCCGTATTGACGAACGATACCGAGTTTTTCTCTTTTTGCCACAGACTCGATTGCACCGGATACGTCATCAAGCACATTGCCTGCACGCATTTGATTTATGCCTGCAAAAAGAGCTTCCTCTGTTGTTTTCAAAAGATGCTGAACTTCTGCGCTAACATTTCCCACAGGATAAGTCCAGGCACCGTCGCCTACCATACCTGCATAAGTTGCACCAACATCAATACTTATGATATCTCCTTCTTTGACTTTTACATCATCATGAGGAATTCCGTGCACCACCTGCTCATTTATTGAAGCACAGATTGAACCTGGAAATCCGTGATATCCTAAGAAAGTAGGTATTGCACGTTCTTTTTTTATAATTTTGAAGGCAATATCATCAAGTTCTTTAGTGCTTATGCCTGGTTCAATTACTCTTGCCATTTCCTGATGTACAAGTGCAACGATATGACCTGCATAGCGCATTCTTTTAATTTCATCTCTTGATTTTCTGTTTATCATTTAATTACCTGTAATAATCTTTCCCAAACTTCGTCAATTGAACCGTTTGCATCAATTGATTTTAAAACACCTTTATTTGTGTAATATTCAATCAACGGAGCTGTTTCTTTATTATATGTATCAAATCTTGATTGTGCAACTTCTCTGGTATCATCTTTACGCTGAGTAAGTTCTGCACCGTCTTTATCACAGTGTCCGGCTGTTTTTGGAGGTTTGAATTCAAGGTTATAAATCTCTCCGCAAACAGGGCAGGAACGGCGGTTAACAATTCTTTCAACAAGAATGCTTGTATCTATGTCAAAGTAAATTGCTATAAATTGAGTTAGTTCATCTTTATCAATTTCTTTATTCATTTTTTCAAGCTGTTCTGCCTGTTCAACGCTTCTTGGAAAACCGTCAAGTATATAACCGTTTTTGCAGTCTTCTTGAGAAAGTCTGTTTTTAATAATTCTTGAAACTAATTCGACAGGAACAAGTTGTCCTTTATCAATAAAAGACTTAGCTTCTTTTCCGGCTTCGGTTTCAGCTTTAATTTCAGCTCTTAACAAAGAGCCGGTATCAACGTGCGGAAAGTTCAAATATTCTGCTAATTTATTAGTTTGAGTTCCTTTTCCGCAAGCAGGGGGTCCTAAAAAAATAAGTTCTTTTTTTGTCATTTGTATATTCTCTCTTTCGTCTGATTATACAATAATCTTACATCAAGAAAATTTTGAATTCAAGAAATACATATGCAATAAGACAATTTATAAAAATATGTTTTTTATAATAGCAAAATAATAAAAAAGAGGACAAATAAGTCCTCTTTTTTCTATGTATCGATGTTTGTTGCATAAACCGCATTAGCTTCAATAAAGTTTCTTCTCGGGTCAACTTTATCTCCCATTAATATATCAAATAACTGGTCACAAAGCATTGCATCTTCTACATTTACTTTTAATAAAGTTCTTGTTGCAGGATCCATAGTTGTTTCCCACAATTGTTGAGGCATCATTTCGCCTAAACCTTTGAAACGTTGGATTTGTAATCCTTTTTGACCTCTGTCATCAATTATTTTTTGCAGTTTTTCAAATGAATTGATTTCATATTGTTCTGTATCTGTTTCAAGAATTAAAGTATCTTCTTCTTCAATCAAATAATCTCTGATTAAAGGGTATGATGCTTTTAATCTTTTGTATTCAGAACTTTTAATAATGTTTTGTGTAATTATTACGTGCTCTTCTTCGTTAAGGTTCAACTGAATTGAATATTTTGCATTTTCTGCATTATATTTTGCAGAAACCACGTAATTAGCAGCTTCCTGAATATTGTAATTCTTAGCGTGGTCTTGAAGATAATGGTTCAAGTATGCAATAATTTCATTCATTTTTGCCTGATCTTCAAAACATTCTACAGTAATATTTGAACGTACAAGTCCTCTCAACACTACAGCTGGATACAAGTTCAAGATTGGATTGTTGTATGAATTATAGAATGCTGACATGTTTTTAATCAATTCTAATAACTCATCACCTGTTTTTGTTCTTGCTTTTGTTTTATCAGAAAGGCTCAGGTTTTTAATACCACGTTCTTTAAGCATTTTGTCAAGAGCATGTTCATCGTATAAGTATTCTGACGTTTTGCCTTGAGTAACCTTAAACAGCGGAGGCTGAGCAATGTATACAAAACCGTTTTCAATTAAAGGTCTTGCATATCTGAAGAAGAATGTTAAAAGAAGTGTTCTGATATGAGCGCCGTCAACATCCGCATCGGTCATAATAATAATTTTATGGTAACGAAGTTTTTCCAAATCAACTTCATCGGCATTTCTGCTGATATTAATACCGAAAGCCTGAACCATAGATTGGATTTCATTGTTGCCGTAAATTTTATCAAGTCTTGCTTTTTCTACGTTTAAGATTTTACCTCTCAACGGCAGAATAGCCTGAAACATTCTGTTTCTGCCCTGTTTTGCAGAACCGCCCGCAGAATCACCCTCAACTATATAAATTTCACATTTTTCAGGTTCTCTGTTTGAGCAGTCAGCAAGTTTACCCGGCAATGTAGAGTTTTCAAGAACGGATTTTCTTCTTGTTAATTCTCTTGCTTTTCTTGCAGCTTCTCTTGCACGCTGTGCCTGTAAAGTTTTTTCTATAATAATTTTTGCAATTTTCGGATTAAATTCAAGCCATTCTTGAAGTTTGTCACGGACTGCATCTTGAGTTGCGCCCATAGCTTCCTGATTACCGAGTTTTTCTTTTGTTTGTCCTTCGAATTCAGGGTTAGGTATTTTTACACTGACAATTGCAGTCAAACCTTCACGAACATCTTCACCTGAAAGGTTTGAGTCAGAATCTTTTAAGATGTTATTTTTTCTTGCGTAATCATTGAATACACGTGTTAAAGAGTTTCTGAAACCTGTTAAGTGAGTACCGCCCGAATTTGTGTTAATGTTGTTGGCAAAAGATAATACACTTTCGCTGTATGCATCTGTATATTGCATAGCAACTTCGATTTGCATACCGTCAACAACTTTATCAATATAAATAGGTCTGTCATGAAGAACATTTTTGTTCTGGTTTAAGAATTCAACATAACTTGCAATTCCGCCGACATAGTGGAAAATTTCCTGTTCGCCTGTAAGTCCGTCAATGAATATGATTTTTAAGCCTTTGTTTAAGAAAGCCATTTCACGTAATCTGTTAGCGATTACATCTCTGTCAATTTCTGTAGTATCCGTAAAGATTTCAGGATCAGGCCAGAAAGTAGTTTTAGTCCCTGTTTTATCTGTAGCTTCTCCTTTTTCAACAGGAGCAACCGGTTCGCCTCTCATGTATTCCTGACGCCAAACAAAACCTTGTCTTGAAACTTCAACAATATATTTTTCTGAAAGAGCGTTAACAACAGAAGCACCAACGCCGTGAAGACCGCCTGATACTTTGTAGCCGCCGTCGCCGAATTTTCCGCCTGCGTGAAGTACTGTGTGAACGATTTCCAAAGCTGATTTGCCTGTTTCAGGTTTAATATCAACAGGAATACCACGACCGTTATCTTCAACAGTAACACTGTTGTCTTTATTAACAGTTACATAAATATCTGTACAGAAGCCTGCAAGAGATTCGTCAATAGAGTTATCCACAATTTCATAAATACAGTGATGCAAACCTCTTTGAGATGTAGAACCGATATACATACCCGGTCGCATTCTTACGGCTTCTAACCCTTCTAATACACGAATATTGCTGGCATCATAGGATTGAGAAGTTTTTGTTTCAATAGCTTCATCGTTGTCCGGCAGATCCACAACCTCGATTTTTTCAGCAGGCTGCACCTGTTCTTTCTGTTCATTGGTTACTTCTGTAATTCCATCAGCCATATTCTTATATTCTCCCCTTAAATTAGTCTAATTCCCTTACCAATATTGTAACACAAACATATTAAAATGCCTAATTTATGACAAAAAGTAACGGAAATCAGCACTTGAAAACGGTTTAAAAATGTTATATAATAAACTTACTTATTATATTTGCATTTCAAACAGGGAGTTGGAAAAAATTTTGAAACTTAATACCGGAAAATTTTTAAGAAACATTCATGCTTTATGTGCTTTTACACTGGCAGAAGTTTTGATTACACTCGGTATAATAGGTGTTGTTGCAGCTATGACTATGCCCTCTCTTGTTAATGACCACAGAAATAAGCAGTATGTCGTAGCTTTTAAAAAGCTTTATTCAAATTTTTCAAACGCAATTATTATGTTTAAGGCTGATCAGGGATGTGACGGAATAGATATTTCCTCCTGTATAGAAGCAATGGGTTATGGTGATAATAACTGTAATGCTTTTGCTGAAGTTGCCAAGAAAATGAAATACGTTAAAATGGCACCTGACGGAGCAAATGCAGCAGGCTGGGTTGCAGATGCAAGTTATAATTATTACGGTGATAAAGTCAGTAACGGTTATGGAATGGTTAACAGAACTGGTGTCGGATGTTTTTACGGTCTTCCTGACGGTATGGTTTTAAACGTTGATGTTGATCCTAACGGATTTAAAGTTTTTGTGGATACAAACGGCAGAAAAGGTCCTAACAGAATGGGCAAAGATGTTCACACATTTACTGTAGGCTGCGGATCTGCATCTGCTGATAAGGTTGCAGCTTGTATTGCAACGGGTAAAGATATTTTCCCTTTTGTTCATGAATCATTTCCTTCGCAAATAACTAAAGGTTTATGTACAATGGGAAGTTTTTTGGATGATACTTGTGATCAGGATAATATGTTTCCTAATGTTTCAGGCGGAGCATCTCCATCTGCATATATATTAATTAATGATAAATTACCTGATTATAGAGAAATAGCATCAAGAGTTTCAGGTTTTAAACCGTAAAATATAGAAAGGAGCACCAGCGTAGCCGCTGGACCCGCCAATCGGGCATTGCATAATAATTAAAACATATAGAAAGGAGCAATTTATGAAAAGATTTGATTTATTCGGGGGGGGGGCAACCGTTTAAGCTCCCTTAGTAAGGCATTTACGCTTGCGGAAATTTTAATTACTTTAGGAATTATCGGTGTTGTTGCGGCATTGACTATGCCATCTTTGATTAACAAAACCCAAAATAAAGAACTGCACGCACAGTATAAAAAAACTTATGCTGAATTAAATCAGGTTTCGCAGTTGTTTATGCAAGATAACGGAATCTCTGCAACAGATTATGCACAAACTTATGGTACGCCTAATTTTGTTAGAAACAAGATGCCAAATTATTTCAAAGGATTTGAACTGATTGACGATACTACTTTTGGTTCAACTGATGAAGAAGGGAATAAGTTATCAAATGCATATCAGATGTATACGTTTAATGGCAGCAAGGTTAGTTTGGGACCTTGTGATGATATTGGTTTTAGAACCGATGTCGGAGGCAGAATATATTCTTTTGTTGGAGATAACATACAAGAAGGACAGCAGGGACCGGTTATTTGTGTTGATATTAACGGACAAAAAAGACCTAATAAGTGGGGGTATGACATATATATATTCCGATTTACCAGAAACGGGTATGTTATCCCTATGGGACAGGAATATAAGAGTGGAGAAGAAGCGTATGGAAGCGCAGGTGACAGAACTTCAAGTAATTTCTTTATAAAAAATCAATGCAGAGCAACAAGCAGTGTTTCCAATCAGTTTTCCTGTTCGTATTATGCTCTTGCTGATAAGCACCCGACAATTGAAGGAAAAAACTATTGGCAGGATTTTTTAGGCACTTCCAGATAGCCTTATAGAGTAATTATATTTTTAATTTTCTCCTATATACTTCATTTTGTAGAAATTATATAGGAGAATATTTTATGTCTAAACATTTACTTAAATCTATCGGCAAAATTATTGAAGACAGCGGCTCTGATAAAATTACTGTTTTTACTGGGCATTTAAAAATAGATGGTAATGTATTTCAACCTGAAGGCAGATGTGAAGAATGTCATGATGACTTTATTACATTAGAAAATGCTCTTGTTTGCAGACTTAATGACTATTGTACTTGCGATGAAGACGATTGCGAATGTAATGATTACGTATGTTTCAGATATGATTGGCTAAATATTGCCATTGATGATATTGTAGCTTTCAGTATCGTTAAATAGAATTGAAAAGAGCCGTTTATTTAACTAACGGCTCTTTTATTTTATTTTACTGTTTGAATAAGTGCTTCTATTACTACCGGATCCCACTTTGTACCTGATTCGGATTTCATAATTTCAACTGCTTTTTCAACAGGCATTGCTTTTCTGTAAGGTCTGTCAGATGTCATGGCTGAATATGCATCAGCAGCAGCTATTATTCTTGAGCCAAAAGGAATTGATTGCCCTTTTAAGCCTTCAGGAGCACCTGAACCGTCATATCTTTCTTTCTGGTAAGTTATATATGGTACAACTTCTGAAAGGAAGTTGATGTTCATTAACAGGTGCACACCGACATTTGAGTGGTTTTGGATTTTTTTGAAGTCTTCATCCGAAAGTTTGCCGTTTGCTGCAAAGATTTTTTCAGGTAAAGCTATTTTGCCGATATTTTGTAAAAGTCCTGCGTAATATATCAAATCTGTTGTTTTTTCGTTTAATCCTAATTCCCTGCAAATTTTTCTTGCAATATTTGCAGTATTTTTTGAATGTGATACAGTGTATTGACCTTTAGTGTCAACAGCGTTTGCAAGATGTTCCACAAAACTTTGCTGATAATCGCATAAGTCGCCGATTAAAGCTGTAAGCTCAGCTCTTATATGCTGTAAATCGCTTGTTTGTGAATGCTCATCTTCAATAAGTTTATTTGTTTCATCTATTGTTTGCTGCAATGTCATTGATGTTGCAAAAAGTATAGCAATGCTTTCGACCAATTCCAGATATTCTTCGTTAACGGCTTTATCGGAATTGTTTTCAAGAATTATTACACCTGTTGATTTTATGTTGCAGTGCATAGGAACAGCAATTACATTTTCTAAAACAGTTTCTTTTGATAAGAATGCTTTTCCGGCAGCAGATGTTTCGTCAACGGTAATAACGGCAGGTGCTTGAGAAGTTGTACCTGCAAGTTCTAAACAATTTTGTTTTTCAAGATAAATATGGCATGCTTCTATTTCAAGCATTTGCTTGATTGATTCGGCTATTGATGTAAAAATAGCTTGTTTTTCTGTTGAATCAAAACTTAAAACACAAAGAGTATTCTGCATTGAATATATAGAAATAAGCTCTTTCAGCTGGTTAATCAGCCCTGCTTTTTTATCTTTAACGTTAGCTCCTATTTTCTTTGCCAAATCCTCTGAAATGAGGTTCTCAGCAATAAAATCACCTAAATTAAGTGCAAAAATTTCTTCAATAGGATCCTGATCAATTAAGTAATCTGATTGGGAAAAAAGTGAAACACCATTATTCTTCTCTTCTTTTTTCATTAAAATTTTCCTTACTTACATACATGCCTTCATTTATACTTACGGCACAGGGCAGAAAAAACTTTAATGATTTTTACAAAAGTTCATACTTTAGTATGGGAAAGTTCAAACTTAAGTATAAAAAATAATAAAAATTATGTATTAATAACCGATAGCCCAATTAAAAGATGCTGTTTTTTCAGGTTTTGCTGCTGCTGGAACTGCTGTACTAACTGCTTGAACTTCAATAACTTTGGCTGCTTTTTGAAGCATGTTATACTGCATCATTTTGCTGTCGACATTATTAAATGACTTTAATCTGTCTAAATGGTTTTGCAACTCTGCATTTTCATCATTAAGGGTAGTAATTTGACGGCTTAATTTATTAAGGCTTAATTCATTAGACATGGCAAAATAATAGCTGATAAATGCGAACACTATTGCTATTCCTAATAAACCGCATAAAGTTTTATTTACTTTTCTGATTGCCATAGCTTTTTGTGAAATCTCCTTTTGGAAATAACCTTCAATAACCTGATTTTCTTCTTTAATAGGATTGTTTACATATGATTGATTATCTTGCTGTGAATAATAATTTGTTCTTACTCTTGCTGTATTCAACTTCTCTACCCCAACTACTGTTTTTAATCAGTTAATTATGTCTTATACATCTGGCAATTCTTAACTTTGCGCTTCTGGAAGGCGGATTTTCCAAAACTTCCTTTTCACTAGCCTCAATTGGTTTTTTGTTTACCAGTTCCAATATTGGAGGCGGACATTTGCATATCATCTGTGTTTTATCGCAATGACACCTCTGTGAATGGTACTTGAATAAGTGTTTCACCAATCTATCCTCCAGTGAGTGAAAACTTATTACACTTATTATAGCACCAAAATCAAGCAAATCCAACACATCATTTAGAGTATTTTTTACATTTGTTAACTCTTGATTTACTTCTATTCTGATTGCCTGAAAAACCCTTGTAGCAGGGTGTATTGAGGATTTTACACGTGGAGTGCAATTCGTAATCAAATCGGCTAATTCTGTTGTTGTTTCAAGCTTTTTGAGCTTTCTTTGTTCAACTATTTTTTTTGCAATTCTTTTTGAAAATCTTTCCTCTCCGTATTCGGAGAATATTCTTACCAAATCGTCTTCACTGTAAGTGTTTACAACATCATAGGCGGAGAATCGGGCATCCTGATTAAAACGCATGTCAAGAGGAGCTTCTTTGGAAAAAGAAAATCCCCGTTCGCCTTTATGAAATTGATGATATGATGCTCCCAGGTCAAAAAGCACGCCGCCTGTGATTTTTTCAATCCCGAGTTCATGTAACACTTTTTTAATATTTGCGTAGGAATTTTTAACGATTGTAATGTTTTTGTAATCTTTCAACCGTTCGGATGCTGCTTTTATAGCATCGTCATCGACATCAAAAGCTATTAAATGTCCGTCAGGCTGAATTCGGCTTAATATTAAACCAGAATGTCCTCCACCGCCAAGAGTGCAGTCAACATATATTTTACCGTTTTCACATTCCAGCGCATCAACGGCTTCATTTTTCATCACTGTATAGTGTTTAAATTCTTCCATAAAGGAATTGTAGCATGAAAAAGCTTTATTAAAGTATTATTCCGCAATTTGATTAAGCCCGTAATGATCGTAAGTACTTATAAAGTTTTCATAAGCCATTTTTTTGACGTTGCATTCACTGTCAGCAATGTTAATCATCATGCCGCTTTGCTCCAGTACTCTGGGGAATACTGCATTAAATAAGACAATTAAAAAGATGTACTTCTTAATTTCGTCAGCATGTATATTTATTTCGACCATAAGCAAAAAACTCCGTTACCCCAATCTTTAACAATACATATATATTCTTATTAACGGCATAATTTTTATTTTCTTTAAAAGTAAATGAATTATGTAAAAATATATTAAAAAGTAAAAACAAGTCCGATTTATTTAACCGGACTTGTTTTTATATATTTTGTATTCTAAACAGTTTGCTTAATAGCATTTTCTACACGTTTAAGAACTTTGTCTTTACCTAAAATTGCAAGAATTGCAGTCATATCGGCACCACGTGTTCTGCCTGTAACAGCTGCTCTGACAGCCCACATAGTTACTTTAGGTTTAATGCCCTGTTCTTTAAAGTATCCTCTGAAAGCTTCGAGTTTTTCGTGAAGATTTTCTTCTTCAAATTCCCAATCCTTTGCCTTTTCTGCAAACTCTTTAAGGACTTGTTGAGACACTTCCGTATCAAGAACATCGGTTTGAACTTCAGGTTCAATATCAACTGAATTTCCGAAGAAATAAGGAACAGCATCTGTGATATCAGAAAGTAAAGTCAGAGGTTCACGTGTAACTTCAACCATTCTTGTGTACTGAGCATCTGTAAGTTCTGTTAAATCATATTTTGTTAAATAAGGTTTTAATCTTTCTTTCAGTTCTTCAATAGGAAGCATTTTGATATAGTGGCTGTTCATCCAGTTCAATTTGTCATATTCAAAAATTGAATTAGATGAGGAAATTTCTCCAATTCTGAAATCCTGAGCAATTTCGTCAACAGTTTTAATTTCCTGACCGTCAGAAGGTGACCAGCCCAAAAGTGCTACAAAGTTGATTAAAGCATCTGTTAAGTAGCCTTTTTCAACGAATTCCGAAACAGCAGTTGCGCCGTGACGTTTTGAAAGTTTGCTTCTGTCAGGTGCCAAGATCATACCTAAGTGTCCGAAGTGAGGAACTTCTGCACCTAAAGCTTCAAATATAAGAATTTGTTTGAATGTATTTGAAATGTGGTCTTCGCCTCTGATTACGTGAGAAATTTTCATTAACATATCATCAATAACAACGGCAAAGTTGTATGTCGGCGATCCGTTTGATTTCATAATTACAAAGTCGCCCAAAAGGTCTGTATCCATATGTAATTCACCTTTTACAAGGTCATCAAAGGTTAACATTGAAGAATTGTGAAAAGCTTTTTGAGCTTTTGCAATGTTAAATCTTATAGCAGGTTTTCTGCCTTCTGCTCTCAATTTTTCTTTTTCTTCTTCTGTTAAGTTTTCGCATTTTTTTGAATAAACATAAGCTTTTTTATTTTGGGTAGCTTCTTCTTTTTCGGCTTCCAATTCTTCAGGAGTACAGAAGCATTCGTAAGCAAAGCCTTTATCTAAAAGTTCCTGAACGTATTTAGGATAAATATCAAATCTTTCTGATTGTGTATAAGGACCGTAAGGACCTCCAACATCAGGACCTTCATCCCAGTTTAAACCTAAAGCTTTTAAACTGTCAAAAATATTATCAATATATGCCTGACTTGTACGTTCGGCATCCGTATCTTCAATTCTTAAAACGAATTTACCGTTATTTTTCTTTGCAAACAAGTAGTTAAACAAAGCAGTTCTGGCTGTTCCTACATGTAAATTTCCGCTTGGTGACGGAGCTATTCTGACTCTGACTTCTGACATTTTTATCCTTCTTTCTTATTTATAAATCAGCATCAAAAGAATAACACGGGCAAGGTCTTATTTCAAGTTGGCTATGGTAAATTTTTCCAGTAACTTTTTTTAGATGCATAAGGCGAAATATCTTGAAGTGCGTAATAGAAACATCCTTTTCCCGTAGTGTTCCTGTTTAATGTTGATTTAAATTCACAATTTTTACAATTTTCGCAGGTTCCTTCAATATCTATTCTGCCATTTTTGCCAATAACAAAAATAAATAAATCATAACCGTACCTGTTTGGACCTTTGTATGGTCCGTTTGTATCCCAATGAACACTTATAAAATCTCTCTTTTCTGTACCTTTCCAGGAGATAGAATGGCTAAACAACATCCCGTTATTTAATATAAAGGTTCCTGAAGCATATTGTAAGAAATCATTTGTATAATTATATACAAAATTATTGGCTGTATACATTTTTATGTTTTCAAATTCACTATTATTTGGTTTGCTAATAACTTTATAATATTTAGGTACAAGAGATACATATTTGTTTCTGGCGCTGATTTCTTGTCCAAATGTAGCATTGTTAAAAAAAGACAAGTCTCCCTCGTTTTCCATATACATCTGGTACGTAGCACGGGCAATTATTGAATAAGCGGTTTTGAACTGTGTTTCCAGTACTTTATTTCTGTTCTTTTGGATTAATGACGGCATAGTCAATGCCGCAACCACACCAATAATGCCGAGAGTAATTAGAACCTCAGCTAATGTAAACCCTCTTAACCCCTTGTTATACTTTAGTTTCTCGGGGGGGGGGCAACCCTTAATGCTCTTGACTCAATCATTTTCAGCCTCCTTTTTATTATTTATTATTTACTATTTTTATATATTTGTCAATGTATATCAGGCTTTAAAAATTTAATGTATCTAAACGATTTGACCTGATGCCATAAGGGTATAAAATAGTATTATGAAGAAAGTTTTGTTATTGTCGGCGGTATTGTTAATTTCCGGATTGCCTGTGTTTTCTGCTGAGGGAGAGGATGTCAAGCTTCCGAATATTTTCATCTACACAATTCCTGATGATATAAAACATAAACCTGAAATTCCTGATGATGCTGATGCCCCTGAAGATGCATATATCAATGAAACTAATGTTTCCGGTAAGTCTGATGAAGTGTCAGAAGAAGAAATTAATCTTAATTTAGATTACGTTGCAGAGGAAGATGATGAGTTTACGCTTAACGCTACTACCTTGAAAGGGTATGCAGAATACGTAGAGGATGCAAATGCTATTCATTTAAAAGATGATAATAACAATTTTGTTCTGAACTTAAAAGTTCCTCAGAAAATATCAGCATCCAAAGGTCTTGATTTGCAAAATGCGATTAATGCCAAACGTATGGCAAGGTATTCTGATGCAGAATACGCTATTGCACCGAATTCTATAAGGACGTCAAGCAAAAAAGGAGATTTTACTTTCGGCGCTTTATACGGTAATGAGGTTGATAATATTGCAATGCTTGAATCTGAAACAGGACTTTTTACAAAATATGAAAAAAGCAGATTTGCCTTGAGTACAACTTATAAAAAGAACTTAAACACTACATATAATCAGTTCTATGACACAATTTCGCTTGCACCTGAGTTTAAGCTTAATAATTATATGTCTATTAAAAATGAATATAAAGCTGATTTAACACGTAACAGAAAATCAGGTGCATTAATATTTTCTTTTAATCCTTTCGGAAGTAAAGATTCTGACAGGATGAGATTAGAACTTGGGGCTAAGCAAACAGTTTATGATGATAATGTCACAACCAAAACAGAATTCAGTTTTTCAACTCAGTTTAAATTGTAAATTTATACAAATTTTGTTGTTTTAATCGTTTATTTTAGTTATAATTCAGGTGTGAGGTTTTATGTCTGAAAATGCAGAACACCAAAATACTCAGGAAGATTATGCCAGACCTTCTTCCGCCAGAAATAAAAACAAGAATAAAACCGGATTTTATTATTCGTTTTTAACTCTTGTACTTTTGTTTTGCCTTATTCAGATTGGTTTTGGAGCTATTTTAAATATTTCCAAAACAATTTCTTACCGTGCAAAAATTTCTACATTAACTAAAATTCGTGATGCCGCTGAAGCACAAAATCAGGATTTGAAACAGGATATTAAACTCTTTTCATCAATGTCAAGTCTTGAGGGAATTGCCAGAAACAATCTTAAAATGGCAGGCGAAGATGAGGTCCTGATTTTGATTAACCCTAATCAGCCGCAAAACGTTAAAAAGAAAAAGAATAAGAAAAAACAACATAAAAAATAATCGGGAGAGTAAATGCAGGAAACTATTGAATATATCAGGCAGGCTTTTGAATTAAAATCACAGCAGTGCTATAAGCAGGCTATTGAAATGCTTTATAAGGCTTTAGAACTTGAAAATGATAATTTGGAAATTCTTTTTCAGTTAGGAGAACTATATTATCTTTTAAAAAACTTTCCACGTGCTGTCGGCTATTTGGAAAAAGTTACTGCCAGAAATTCAAATCATA
>ULOI01047233.1_pt1 | contig 59288 bp, 51 predicted proteins | sample 1952231 | NCBI WGS metagenome assembly ULOI01 (sample SAMEA4835593, study PRJEB28245) | human gut metagenome | biome: gut microbiome; material: fecal sample | place: Denmark | collected 2008
AGCTTATCCGCAATAACATGCAGATTAACATCATCTGATATTGTACCGTCAATTTTTAACGGCTGGTCTGCTACATTAAACCCTGCATTTTTAATATTTACTGAATCACCTGAAAAGTCAATATCAGCTTTTATATCTTTTATGTATGCATTATAAAGCTTATAAGTAACATCAGAAGAAGGAATTTTTAAATATCCTGATGATTCCACTTTTTTCATATCCGACTTTAGAGAAAAATCAGCATCAATACCGCCCGTTGCAGTCAATGTGTCTAAGTCATGATACCCGAATGATTTTGCTATACTGTCAAGCATATCAAATATACTTTTAAATTTAGCATTAGATACACAATTTAAATCAATATCAGGATGCTTTCCTGTCTTGAAATTACCCACGAGTTCCGTAATCTCTTTTTCAGCGGTGTATAACTTGGAATAAAGTTTTATCTTATTTCCCTTCATAGTAATATCAACATTACTTGCAGGAAGTTTTTTATTATCAACGGCAACACCTAAGTTTGAAACATTAACTACACCATCCCAGTGAATGTCTTCAAAAGTACCGAAAGTTTTAATATCGGCTTTTACATCAGCTGTTACGTAATTATCATGAATTGCTTTAAATATATCTATGATATTAATATTAACAGGTTCTGCCACCGGAGTATTTTCTGTTTTCGGAGAAAACACCAGTTCGTTTAAGTCCATATCAGGCATAATATTATTGAATATTTTCACATCATAATTAAATTGATTTCTGTCCTGTAGCAGTACTTTACCGTCAGCAAGAATTTTAACCTTTTTATTAAGTATAAAATCAGTCACTTTTATAGTGTTGCCTGAAATATAATAAGTCTTATCAGACTGCATATCTATAAACGATAAATTATAATTATTTAACACAATATCGGGTAAATGATTAGAAAGCTTTAATCCCATAGGCAAAGGAGCAGATGCAGCTGCCTGTGTCTGCTCTTTGTTATTGTCTTCTTTAGGAAGATAATCTTCAATAAGGAACTTGCCTCCTTTTTTAATTTTTAAATTAATATTAAGATTATCCGCACCTGCCGTATCTATCTCAATTTTTCTAAGAAGAAGCGGAAGCAGAGAAATCTTTCCCTGTACATTATCAGCTGAAAGAAAGACCTCTCCTGTCGGTAAAGCTACCTCTATATGTCCGGCAGCGGCTCCTACGGTAAGCTTTGGAGTTGTTAAAATCTGCATATTCTCAAGTTTTAATTTAAAACCTGAAGTTTCCTCAACCAATTTAATTATGTCTTCACTATGTGAATTTAATATTCCGTTTAAAAAGATAGGAACCGTTAAGAATAAAATATACAACACTGCAATAATAGACCCTGCCGTAATCCCCGCAATTTTTAATACTCTCTTACTCATATATCATACCCCTTATACTGCTTCTGATTTATTACATAACTATTTTTTCTTCCTGTCAGGATAGCAATCCCATTTTATATCAGGATTTTTCCTGAACCAGGTTAACTGACGCTTTGCATAATTTCTGGTATTTTGCTTAAGCTTATCTGCCGCCTCGTTTAAAGTCAATTCACCATCAAGGTAGGATGTAATTTCTCTGTAACCTATGGTATTTATTATATTGCTTATTCTGCCATGTTCTTTCAGCAGCTTTCTTGTTTCGTCTACCAACCCTTGCTCAAGCATTAAATCAACACGCTTATTAATTCTTTCATAAAGTTCAGCTCTGGGATGATTTAATCCAATCCACTCAACTTCGTATTCAGGCTCTTTGGTTCCTCTTGCCTCGCTTACAGGCATTCCTGTTAATTTTACGATTTCAATAAATCTGATTGCACGCCTTTTATCGTTTTGAACAACAAGTTTTGCTGCTTCACTGTCTAATTTTAAAAGCATTTCATACAACTCATCAAATTCAAGTTGGGAAAGTTCTTTTCTCAGTTCATAATCCGGACTAATTTTAGGCAAATCATAATTTTCAAGAAGAATTCTGAAATAAAGTCCTGTACCTCCCGCAATAATAGGAGTTTTGGCTCTAGATATTATATCATTTATAATATTTCCAGCAGTTTGTGCATACACACCTACAGAATAGTCAACCTCAGGTTCTACAATATCAATCATATGATGAGGAATACCGGCTCTTTCATCAATTGTCGGTTTTGCTGTTCCTATATCAAGCCCCTTATACACAAGTCTGGAGTCTGCAGAAATAATCTCACCGTTAACTTGTTTTGCAAGTTCCACAGCATAAGCAGTTTTACCGCTTGCAGTTGCTCCCACAACAGCTATAACTTTATTCTTCTTTTGCATCATCATTTACAGCTTCCACATCAACAAATTTTTTATCATAGTATAAAAAGATAGCTACAACAACAAAAACCGTAAAATAGAACAAGATGATGTTCATTACTATATATGCCAACGGATTAATAACTGCAAACGTATTTAAAAATAACAGAGCAAATCCCATAAGCCAAATACTTATAAAAAATCTGAATGATGAGAAAAAATCTTTGATTAATTTAACTATTGAACGCCACAAAGCAACCAGAGGGTTTATTGTGTTATAAATAATTTCCGGTATCCAAAACATAAGAAAATACATAATAACCGAAGTGACAAGCATAAATAACAAACTCCACTTGCCAAAAAATATTATTTGTTCAGGAGTTAATTTATCAATAAATGCAGCCATAGACTGGTTGGTAGCAGAAGGATCCATGGCAATAAGCTGCAAACTCTGCATGGAATTGGCATCCAATCCTCCGATAATATTCACACCTAGAAGGTAAACAACAGGTGTTGCAAAAATCTGAATAAAAAATAATATAATATAAAACCCTACAAATGATAAAAAATACTTTCCAATACCTACAGGAAGAACTTTAAACAAATTCATGGTAGCCTTGGCTCTGTCTGCATCCAGAACAAAAACCTGCTTTGACAAATCAATCGCCTCTTTTACCATATAAAACCATGAAGCAAAGAAAGCTCCTGACATAAACAAAACGGTTACGGAAGCTAAAATCAGCTCATGAGTAGAATCAACGGTTACACGTGAATATAGTGAATACAAATCAAGCAGTTTTACAAAAACAATTAAAGGTATTGCAAGAATAATATTATAATTTGTAATTTTAGCTGCCTGCCTAAATATATTTATCATAATTTATAATTACCTCAAACTTATAAGTCTTTAAATACCAAATTTACTTAACCGCTTCTGCTTGTTTTTCCTGCTTTGCAGATAATTTTCTTTTTCTTCTTCTCATCAAATCAACAAAAGCTTCCAAACGTGTTAAATATCCTGCTTTACCAGTTTGTTCGTCCATAATTAAAGGCAGGATAGGTATATCACAATTTTCTCTCATAGCAGGGAAAATATTTTGCGACATAATTTCAGGCATGCAAGTGAAAGGACTGATGTGAATAATTCCGTCAATACCTCTTTCATCAGCATAAGCAACATCAGAAACGCATTCTAAAGAGTCACCCCCGATATCCCGCATTAAATAAGGTTTTGCCATTCTAAAAGCACGTTGAAGGTGTGTTTCGCCTTTTCTGAAAATTTTGGGAATAATAGCATCCTTTAAGAAACTGCTTATTGTAAGACTTCTTCTTGTTTGAACTCCCATTTTTCCAAGTTCCCTTGTAATATTCTGGTTAGAAAACTGGTCGCATACAAGATAAATTTCTCCAGTTAAATCTACATGCAAAACCTCTTTATCAGGATTAATTTCAGTCTTTTTCATTTCATCAAAAGCCTGTTTTTTTGCTCTGTTCAGTTTTCTGTTTGTATCAGCATCTTTAATATACTGGATTGCTTTGTTGTAACGTTTTTCGGCATCACCGAAATTGATTTCTCTGGCTCTGTAATAAGACAATATATTTTCCAGATCATCTAAAACGAAAACTTTTCTTATCGCAATTATAATAGCTCTTGCAAACAAAAGGGGGTCATTTTTTCCGCTGATTTCTTTTAGAAAATTATACATCCCCTTAATTCCGTCATAAAGAGTTAATTCAATATACTTAGCATCATACCCCAAGTCTGTCAGGGCATTTTTAATACAGTTACCGTATTCACCCAAACGGCAGCAGCCTGGAGATGATATCATTGCAACATAGTCAGTTCCGCCCTCAATAGCTTCAATGAAATTGCCTAAAATGAGTTTGTAAGGAAGGCAAATAGCTTCCGGTGAGTGTTTAGTACCCAGTGATAATGTTTTTTTGCTTGTATAAGGCGGTATAAAAGGTTCTACACCGATTTTTTTCAAAGCTGCCGCCCATGCAATGCAAACTGTTCCCATATGGGGAAATGCTACTTTCTTTTTAATATCTTTGTCTGGTTTCATGTTAGTTTTCTCTTTAATAGTTATTGTACAAATTTAAGGTCCGGCTGACGAGCCGCAAGCGTTTCATCTAGACGTTTTACAGGTGTTGTATGCGGAGCCGAAATCAATTTTTGCGGATTTGTTTTAGCATCCTCAGCTATTTTCAGCATTACATCAACAAACTTGTCTAAAACTTCTTTATTCTCGGATTCGGTTGGTTCAATCATTATTGCTTCATGAACAATTAACGGGAAGTAAACTGTAGGCGGGTGCGTATTTTCATCCATAAGCCCTTTAGCAATATTCAAAGTTGAAACGCCATATTCTTTCTGTTTATCACCTGAAAGAACAAATTCATGCATACAGGGTTCGTCATAAGGCAATAAATATGCATCTTTCAATTTTTCTTTTAAATAATTGGCATTTAAAACAGCATTTTCACTTGCTTCTTTTAAGTTTGTTCCCATCATAAGAATATAAGCATATGCTCTGACCATAACGGCAAAATTGCCGTAAAAACCTTTTACACTGCCTATTGAATGTTTAATATTACAATTTCTGAAATATTTTTCTCCGTCAAAATCAACAACAGGAGAAGGCAAAAATTCTTTTAAACTTTCAACAACTCCAACGGGTCCGGAGCCAGGACCGCCGCCGCCGTGAGGTGTTGCAAATGTTTTATGAAGATTAAGGTGAACAACATCAAATCCCATTAATTTAGGATTAGTTTTCCCCATAATCGCATTAAAGTTAGCACCGTCATAATATAACAGTGAACCGTTTTTATGCATTAACTCTGATATTTCAAGAACATTTTCTTCAAAAATCCCCAAAGTGTTAGGGTTTGTCATCATAATAGCTGCAACATCATCATCAAGTAACTCTTTCAAAGCCTGAATATCTACCTGCCCTTTTTCATTTGACTTAACAGGAACAATATCAAACCCGCAGAAATGCGCACTTGCAGGATTTGTACCATGTGCGGAATCAGGAATAATAACTTTTTTACGCTTTTCGCCTTTTACATCAAAAAACTTTTTAATTATCATCATCCCTGTTAATTCACCGTGAGCACCTGCAGCAGGCTGCAAGGTAACAGCATCCATACCGGTAACTGTTTTTAATGCTTCCTGAAGTTTATACATAAGTTCAAGAGCACCCTGTGAATCAATATCGTCGCTTAAAGGATGAAGATTTACAAAACCTTCAAGCCCCGCAAGAAGCTCGTTAACCTTTGGATTATATTTCATTGTACAGGAGCCGAGAGGATAAAAACCTTTTTCAATACAGAAATTTCTGTCAGAAAGTTCCTTGTAATGACGCATAGCCTCAAGCTCGCTAACGCTTGGCAAACCAACAGCATCGGTTCTGAGAAGACTTTTATCTAAAAAGCTTAAATCTTCTTTTTCATCAGTTAGAGTAACCCCTGCAACATCGTTGCTTTTTTCGAAAATTGTTTTCACTAAATAATCCCCTGTCTTTTTAAATCTCTTTTAATTTTGTCCAAGCCTGACTGAATAATACGTGAAATACGTGATTGTGAAATATTAAATTCTTCAGCAATTTCCCTTAATTTTTTCTCCTTAAAGAATTTATATTCAATAAGTTCTCTTTCTCTTTGAGGAAGTTTTTTCATAGATTCCAAAATTTCTGCTTTTAACTCGGAAAGTTCAATGCATTCCTCCGGAGTTTTATCATCAGCTTTAATTTGGGTCGGAACTTCCGCATCCTGCATCTCATCAATAGATAGAATTGTTTTGTAAACTTCTTCTCTTAAATTACCGTTTTCTTCTTCAACTACCTGTTTTTTATTTTTCAGTGAGTACCATTTGTAACGTCTTCTGACCTCGTTACGAATAGCCCATTTAATTGCAGTGGAAAGATACGTATTATTGAAATTTTCAGGGGAATTGTTCTTAAAAAGGATGTATAAAGTATGGTTGCCTATGTTTATTAACTCAGGAAGTTCTATCAAATGTGAAGTTGAAAATTTCTGGTATTCTACTTTGGCAATTGTTTCAATTAAATTTTTGTATTCCCTTAAGTTTACCTTCTGCTGAAGATTTTGTTTTGGCGCCATAACTATAACATTAATCCTATCTAAGCATTTCCACATCTACATAATATCAAAAAAAAATATAGAATACCAGACAATGTAATTTCTCTTAACATAATTTATATTATCAGTGACAGTTTTGTTATTTATAAGGCATAAACGCAATAAGGAGTTAATTATATGAGAATTCTATTCTGTACAGACGGTTCAAAAATAAGTTTTGATGCATTAAGAAATATTTCAAAATGGGTTAATGATGCAATAATTGATGTTATTTGCGTAATTGACTGGAGCTTCCTCCCTGACGAGGTAAGCATTGAGGCGGATGGTTTTGCCATGTCATGTGCAAATATTGCAGATACAATTCTTGAATATGCAGAAAAAGAAGTAGAATTTTTAAATTTAAAGCTTGGCAAAAAAATTAAAAACTGCGGCTCTGCTGTTGAGAGTATACTTGAGCAGTCAGAAAAGGAAAAATATGATTTAATCCTTATGGGTTCTCATGGCAAAAAGGGAATACAAAAATGGCTTGGTTCAGTTTCTCAGGAAGTCTTAAACAGCAGTAAAATTACCGACTATATTTCCAGGGAAGCAAATAACCGCAAAAGAATTTTATTTACTACAGACGGCTCAAAGTGTTCCATCGGCATTATCCAAAAATTACTCCCTATGCTCAATTTAGAAAACAAAGAGATATACGTTTGTATGGTTGTAGAAGATCCAAATCTTTTATTTTTAGAAGGAACTCTTGATACAAATTGGCTTCTTGAAATAGAGAAGCAGCAGGAGTTATATGCGGCGCATGCAGTAAAAGACATTCAAACAGTATTGGAAGACAGCAATATTACGGCAAACGAAACTGTAATTTTACGTGGAATTCCCGCACAAAAAATTATTGACTATTCAAAAACCAATGAAATAGATTTAATTATACTTGGTGCACATAACAAATCACGGCTTGACAAATTCCTCACCGAATCAGTGAGTAAAAGAGTTTTATCAAACGTGAAAAGCGATGTTATGCTGGTTAAATGCGACGACTAATAATTCATTTCCCAGTTATCGTTTAATATTAAACCGAAACATCCTTTAGCATCCGAACGTGCAGCACAGCCGAGCGCTGCTCTGGCATCTTTGGCACTGGTCTTTCCGGAACCGCAGCCGGTACCGGAAGTTCTGCAAGAAGTAGGCACTCCGTCTTCATCAATAGAACCGTCAAGATAATATGTCACAAAAAACAAATCACGCCCTGCTATATTAGGACCTTGCTGACCGTTAATATCAATTGTAATATGACCATACGATGTATGATATTTTGCGTGTTCCATACATATTGCAGCACCGCTGACAAGACTTACGCACGGTGCATTAGCTGTTCCTGCCCAAAAACTGCCGCTGGTTAAAGCAGTTCCGCTCTGGTTTTTATATGAAGCGGCAAAACAAGGTGTCATAGCTGTATAACAGGTAGATGAAACTTTCAAATATTTATTTAAAAAGTTTTTAACCTCTGCCGCACTTGTTAATCCTGATTCTGAAAGGTCAATAGCATTTTTATCATTTTGATAAGATAAAAGAGCCTGTGAAAATAAATTGTATACCTTATGAAGTTGTGTTACATAGGTTTTGCGCTGATGATTTTGCATCAAAGACGGTACGGTCATTGCAGAAACGACCCCGATAATTCCAAGTGTAACCAAAACTTCCGCAAGGGTAAATCCTTTATTATTAGAGCTCAAAGTTTTGCCCCCCCCCCCGAGTTTTACATTCTTTCTCATATTGCTCCTTTCAATTTTAAATTTTATATCTATTTTATTATAACATATATTTTAAGAAAATACAATAAATTTGACTGAAAATTAAAATAATGACATAATTGCTTTATGTTTAAATATTACGGCAAATTTGCACCATACTTATTTTTGCTTCCTGCAGGCATAGTACTGCTGATATTTTTCTTTATTCCTTTTTTCCAAACTATCGGATTAAGTTTTATGGATTATTCTTCAAGCATTTATAATCCTGCTTTTGTCGGAATTGATAATTATATAAAACTTTTTCAAAGTCCTGTTTTTTATAAGGTTTTGTGGAACACATTTATTTACCTGTTTGCAGCTGTTCCGATACTTGCAATATTTCCGTTATTTCTTGCGATTTTAATCAATCAAAAAATTAGAGGAGTAACACTTTATAAAATATTAATATACCTTCCTGTAATTGTATCCATTGTTGTTGCCGCAATTGCTTTTAAGTGGCTTTATGCAGATCAGGGGATTTTAAATTATCTGGTGACAAGTTTGGGATTTGAACCTATAGGCTGGCTAACGGATCCCAAATATGCGTTATACTCGGTCATAATAGTTACAATATGGAAAGGTATCGGATATTATATGATAATATATCTTGCGGCTTTAATGAGTGTTCCTCAGGAATTATACGAAGCTTGCGACATTGACGGTGCAAACTTTTTAACTAAACACCTGACTGTGACTGTGCCGCATATAATGCCGACAATAGCACTGGTTACCACGATAAGCGCAATCTCTGCCATGAAAGTTTTTGCAGAAATATATGTTATGACAAAAGGCGGACCTTTAAATTCAAGTAAAACTATAGTTTATTATATTTACGAAAGAGCTTTTGAAAATCTTGATTTGGGCTTTGCATCCGCAATGGCTGTAATCTTGCTTGTTATTGTAATGATATTTTCTCTTATAAATATATTCTGTTTTGAAAGGAATAAATATAACATTTAGCTAAAGGGTAAAAAATGAAAAAATTAATAGAAAAAATTTCCATACATACAGTTTTAATATTTGTTTCTTTACTTTCAATTTTTCCGTTTATCTGGTTAATCTCAACTTCGTTAAAAGGAAATGCGGAAAACATTTTTGCTTATCCGCCGCAAATAATTCCGTCCGATTTTACATGGGCAAATTACACAGGTGTTTGGGATAAAGTAGACTTTATCGGATATTTTATAAACAGTATGATTGTTGCCGGAGGAACGGTTGTTTTAAATCTTATACTTTCCGCTATGGCAGGATATCCGCTTGCAAGAATGGAATTTAAAGGTAAAAAGATTACATTTTTTGCTATTTTAGCAACCATTATGATACCTTTTCAGGCAATAATGCTTCCTGTTTATCTGATTACTTTAAAATTACATCTTGTAGACAGCGTAAGCAATTTAGCAGGATTTACGGGATTAATAATGCCTTTTGCGGTAAGTGCTTTCGGAATATTTCTTATGCGTCAGGCATTCCTGGGAATTCCGAAAGAAATGGAAGAAGCCGCAATTATTGACGGATGCAGTGTTTTTCAGGTATTTTCAAAAGTTCTTTTACCTATGGTTAAACCATCTTTAGCCGTACTTGCAATATTTACTTTCATTGGTTCCTGGGGTGAATTCTTGTGGCCGAGCATTGTACTAACCAAAGAATCCATGTACACACTTCCTGTAGGAGTTAACAATTTACAGGGGATGTTCAGCTCAAACTGGAGATTTATTGCAGCCGGTTCAATTCTTGCTACAATTCCTATTTTAATATTTTTCTTATGCATGCAAAAATACTTTATATCAGGAGAAAATGACGGTGCAGTTAAGGGTTAGTGTTGAAAAAGTATTTGTTATATTCGCATTACTGTTCGGCATGTTGTACGCAATTATTACACCGCCGTTTCAGTCTGTTGATGAAGCTAACCATTTTCTAAGAAGCTATGCAATCACCGAAGGACAAATTGTTAGCACAAAACAAGATACTGCCGTTGGAAGTGTCCTGCCTGCTTCGCTTTTTCAACTCGTTAAAAAATTTCAATATCTGGAAAAAGATATTACAAAACAAACTTCATTTAAAGAAATTAAAAACTCATTTGCAATAAATAACAATTCCAAAATTTTTACGACTTATCCCAATACAGCACTTTACTCCCCTGCTGCCTACATTGCTCAAAGCGCAGGAATTCTTTGCGGAAAAATATTGCATACAGCACCCTTATCTATGTTTTATCTTGCCCGGATATTTAATCTTATTTTATACTGCATACTCGGATATTACGCTATAAAATGCACTCCTTTTTTAAAGCTTGCAGTATTTTTGATACTTTTATGCCCTATGAATATTTCACTTGCAGCGTCCTGTTCAACAGACGTAACACTTATTGGAGTAAGTTTGTTGTTATTCGCCAAAATCCTTGAATATTCATTCAACGACAAAAGCTTGTCTGTGAAAAATTATACTTTACTCGGATTTCTTTTGTTAATACTTGCACTCACAAAACATAATTTTTATTTTGTACCTCTTTTGTTTTTAATACCGAAAGAAAAATTCGGTACAAAATACATTCTAAATATAGCAATGATAATTTTGCCTTCCATTGCTGCATGTTTAATTTGGAGCAAAATGATTGCAGGGCTGTATGTACCGCTGAATCCGCAAGCTGATATGTATAAACAAATAGATTTTATTATGAACAATCCGATTAAATATATCGGTATTTTGATTGCTACAACATTTGTTAAAGCTTTCAGGTTATTTATAACATCAATCGGCGTTTTAGGTTGGCAGGACACAAGACTTGATAATCTTACATATATGATTTACCCTGTATTGCTGGGAATATCAATAATTTACAGCGATGCTAAAAATTTCATTCTGCAAAATTGGAAAAAATATTTAATAGTTTTTACTGCTGTTACGGCATATATAATTATTACAACATATCTTTACCTGGCATGGAGTAAAGTCGGAGCAAATATTATAGAAGGTTTAAACGGAAAATATTATACACCGTTACTTTTTCCTTTATTTGCGGTTATTGCATCATCAATTAACACTAAATCCCCTGATAAAAATATATATAATTCAGTTTATTTATTCACTGCTTTAATTCTTGCATCAGGAGCAATCTCACTTTTAACCAGATTTTACGACATATTTCCTTATATGAATTACAGTATATAAAAACTATTCAACACCCGGAACGTGAACATTATAGCGAACATCATCAAATTCGCTGTACTCATTATCAATATCTTCAAGGAAAATCTTTTTGGCACCGCAAACTTTTAAATTTTTAATCATTGCTTTATCAAGTTCTTCAGCACTTACCATTTTCCCGTTAACGTACGTAATATTTCTCATTTGAGCTGGTTCATCCGACATTTTTTCTATTAAATCATTATCAGAATTTGCAAGAATAGTTCTTGTCACATCGTTCATAACATCAAAAATATATCTTTGGCGGCTTGAAACTCCGCTTCCGCTTGTAATTAACGATGTAGCTTTTTCAAGTTCATCAAGCGATTCCTTGTAGTATTTTAAATGTCTTAAAAGTATAGCAAGGTTATAGTGAGCTTCATATTCCATAGGAGCAAGTTCAATTGCTTTACAGTATGCAAGTCCTGCTTCATGATAATCACCAAGAAGATGATAAGTCAAAGCAAGATTGTATCTGGGATCGTAATCTTTTTTAAGAATTTTACAGGCTTCTTTATAAGCATCCAATGCCTTTAACAGATACTGCCTTCTGTATTCCCATTCATCTTCAATATAAACGGATTTTTGTTTGTACGCTACACCTTTATTATAATAAGCTAATCCTTTATTTACCTTATAACTTTTTCTGTTGCTGTAAATAAAAGGAATTGAAATGAGATGTCTTTTGGTTTTTAATATTTCATCATATTGATTTATCGCCCCGTCAAAATCACCGAGTTTTTCAGCCGAAACAATACCGTAATTCATTCTGGCAATAACCATTTTGGGATTATATTCAAAAGCTTTTTCGTAGGCATCTACAGCTGAGTAATAATCTTCATAAACAACATATATATTACCAAGATTATACCAGGCACCATAATGTTGCGGATAAAGTTGTAACGCACGGTTGTAATAATTAATTGCCTTTTGAAGTTTATGTTTTTTCAGAAACTTATCACCTTTATGAACATAATAAACTCCCCTGATTTTATCAAGTTGTCTGTTGAAAAAAGCAGGCTGCAAATATATAAGGGCACCGATTGCCGCAATTATCAATAATGTGAATAAACCCGAAAAAAACTTTTTCAACCGCTATACCTCTTTATTTCTATATATTACACGTATTTCAGATAATACGCAATACACTTTTGTAACGAAATTGTAACATAAATAGACTTAAAAACGCAATTTAGCTTAAGCAAAAGTTTTTATATAAGTAAGGTAGGTTAGAAATTCAATTTGGAGGTTAGGTTATGGCAGGCTTCAATATGGCTGCAGGTATGTACGGAATGTTTCCGAATATATACAATAACCAGGTAGCATTAAACGATTTGACTGATATGGATTTGTACTCTCCAATCGGAATGGTAAATCCGATGATGAGTATGAACGGCAGTATCTTCGGCGGCGGCTTCGGAGCATTCGGAGGCGGTCTGGGAGGTTATCCTTGTATGCCAATGTTTACAGGCGGAGGTTATAACTACGAAGATTACTACAAAAATTATGAAAAATATCAGGACTTCATGATTAATAATCAGGTTCGCCAGCAGCAAAAAATGCGAAATGCAGACCTTAGATTGAATTCGCCGCAAGAAGGAATTGCCAAACAGGCAACTCTGCTTCACGAAAAGATAATGCAAAATGAACAGCAACAAATTCAACTGGCATATCAACAGTTCAAGGAAAGCGTAAGGGCAATGTACGGTGATGCCAGCGACGAAGAAATCGCAAACAGAGCCTCAACGCTGTATGCACAAATGCACGGCTGCTCAATAACCGATGATATCAGAAGATACGGCAGAGGTTCATTCACTCAAGGCTTCTTACAAACAGTTTCACTGGGTATAGCTGATAAAAAGACAGCCGAAGAAAACGTAGCCGAATTAACAGGTCAACCGGTAGGCAGATATGAAAGAGGCAAGAAAATTGCAGGTAACGTAGCCGGTGGTGCGGTATTTGGCGGAGCAGCAGCAATATCAGCCGGATATTTACTGAAAGCTTTTGCAAAAGGTATGAAGAACAAACCGTTCATAGCAGGACTTATCGGTGGTGCTGTAGGTCTGGTAACAGCATTAGCAACAGCAAAATAAAAATTAAGAATAATACATATAGTGTGAAAGAAAAGTGTGTGTAGAGGTTGAAAATAAATTCAACCTCTTTTCTTTACACAACTATAATTTTATTTAGGCAAATTTTCCCAAAATGTTTTTGTACTGTCATCAGGCGACTGATTTATAAGGGCATAATAAGCACAACCAAGACCGTTTCCTCTCTGATTAGATTTTGCCGAACAAGGGTTTCCTGCCTGAGAAGACCAATTTTCAACACCTGAAGCATCCGATTCTTTTAATTTTTCAACTTCTTCATCAGTATATAATTTGCTCATACGTTTAGGCTGCAAAGTATCATTTGCATCAATATTGAAGAAAAATATATCTTGACCGAGAGCATTCGGACGTTTCTTAGATCCGTTGATATCAATTGTAATATTAATCATGGAGGCGTTCACATGAACCTGCATGCACATTCCGTTTGCAAGTAATTTTGAAGGTCTAACTGTCCCCATATCAACATAAGGATTGTCAGATGATTTATTATAGTTTTTAACTTTATCAGTATATGTGCATGTACCAATTACTTTCATCTGGGAATAAAATGCATCTGAGATTTCTGATGCATTTGCATAATTTGTCCCATTATGTGTAGCAAAAGTTTTACTAAGCCCGATACCTTTTTCTTCAACAACAGAAACTGTAGCCTGAGAAAGCATAGAGTGAGCCTCTTTAAATTGCGCCTCAAGTTCTTTAGGTTTGGTATTTCCTATTAAAGTCGGCATAGTCATAGCTGCAACAACCCCGATAATACCTAAAGTGACCAAAACCTCTGCAAGAGTAAACGCAAATCTGTTCATATAATCCCCATTATTTTTGTAATGTATAACATCACTATTATAACAGATTTTGTTCTTTTTACAACCCCTGAAAACTCCCGCAGGAAAGCCTAAAAGTCTGCCCCCCCCCCCGAGTGCCACGCACGTAGCCATGTGACTATGGTTTGGTAATAGTTTACCAATACATGCACAAGCTTTTTTACTAAACTTTTTCATAAAGTGCTCCTTGTAACATTATTCTCAACATTGTTATTATAACAAACTTTAATGATATTTTCAACATAAAAAAGCCCCGGTAAAAACTGAGGCTTTTTTAATAAATTATTTATATTAACAAAATTACTTTTTGTTGCCGTAACGTTTGTTAAATCTTTCAACTCTACCTTCTGAGTCAAGAATTTTTTGCTGACCTGTATAGAACGGGTGGCAGTTGTTGCAAATTTCAACTGTAATATTGTCTAAGATTGAACCTGTTTCAATTTCATTACCGCATACACATTTGATTGTCATTTTCTTATAATCAGGGTGAATTCCTTGTTTCATTTTTAACCTCTTTCTTTTCTCAAGATTCCAAACTTGATTTTAAATAATTTCGACTATTAATATACTACAACATAAATAAAAATGTGCAAGAGGTTATTAAAAAAAGTGAACAATCATGCATATGCATGAGATATTAAGCACTATACTGTATAAAAGGTTGATGTATCGTTTAATGAATTTTGCCATAATAACAATACACACAAGAGATGGTTGGCACACGATACAGGTAGAGGTTATATGAATCTGCATGAACAATGTTTATTAAGATATTTACAAAACCCCGATGAACTTTCATATTCTACGGAAGTTTTAAAACTTAACAACTTTATTTTAGAAAAACAATATATATTGAAAAATTTTGTTGCCAAATCTTCGACATTCAATTATACTGAAAGAAAGTAATTTCCGAATATAAAAAGAGGGGATATGTTTAAAAAACTATCATACGCAATAGGATTGATATTCTTTGCAGTATTTATATTTTTAATTCTTAAGAATGCGAATTTAAATTCTTTTATTAATTCAATTGAAAACAGAACCTTTGATTTACGTCAAAGCATAATGATTAATGAAAATGCTAAAAAGGCAAATAAAGATATAGTAATTGTAGCCATTGACGATGCTACTTATGAATATATACTTGACAATTACGGCGAATGGCCGCTGCCCAGAGATGTATATGCAAAAGTCATAAACTATCTTGAGCATCAAAATCCCAGAATTATCGCATTTGATTTGATGTTTGTTAAATCTTTAAAGAGCAAAAATGAAGCCGACAAAGCATTAATCGATGCTTTTAACAAATATGACAATGTATTTACTTCAATGAATTTTGATAATCAGGCGGAAGATTTACGCACACCTCCAACATTACCGAAAAACATATCTATAGATGTAAAAAACAATTCGCCAATTGATTTCTCAAGCCTGACATTTACAAATTGCAGGACTATACTTGAAGGCATATTAAATGTTTCATCAAATATAGGTATTATAAATGTTTCACGTTCAGACGACGGTGTTCTGAGAAAAATGCCGCTTGTTGTGAAATATCAGGATAATTATTACCCGCAGCTTGCTTTAAAAGTCGGATTAAACTATTTAGGCGATACGCAAACCGAATTTGAGATAGATAAATATTCACATTTTAAAATAGGCGACAGAAAAATATATCTGGATAAAGACGGCAGCGCAATTTTAAACTGGTACGGTCCTGCAGGAACTTATACTTATATCCCGATGTATCAGCTTATAAAAGCTATAAACGGTGAAAAAACAGAGCTCGATTACGATTTTTCAAATAAAATAATATACTTCGGAACAACGGCAGCAAGTCTTTTTGACATAAAAACAGTTCCGGCAGGAAAAATTTACCCGGGCGTGGAAGTTCAGGCAACTTATGTAAATAACATTATAGATAACAATTTTATAAAGAAAGTTGACAGGGGGTATACAATAGCCTTGAGTGTTCTTCTTGCTCTGCTGATTGCATCAGTTGTAACCCGTGTAAGTTCTGCATTTGCAGCTTCCATGATGTCACTTTCAACATATTTAATCTACCTGTTAATAGCTTATTATGCAATGAGATTTGAAAACTTATGGTTAGAAGTAATCTATCCGTTAATTTTCTCAATTCTTGCATTTACCTGTGCTTACATTATCAAGTATCTGATTAAATCACGTGACTTTGAGCAGCAGTACAGACTTGCAACAACAGACGGTTTGACTGAACTTTATAATCACAGATATTTTCAGGAACAAATGCGTATGCAGGTAGAACAGTCTAAACGTTACAACAATAATTTTTCATTGATTATTATAGATATTGATTTCTTTAAAAAATTCAACGATACATTCGGGCACCAATCAGGTGATGCCGTATTAAGACAGGTCGCCCAAACTCTTAAACGCAACGTTCGTGCAACTGATATCGTTTGCAGATATGGCGGAGAAGAAATGAGCATTATCCTTCCTAATACAAGTAAAGAAGAAGCTCAATCAACAGCTGAAAAAATTTGTCATCGTGTTGCAGACAGAAAGTTTAAGCTGGCAGGTGATAAAGAAACCAATGTAACAATAAGCTTAGGAGTAGCAACATTTCCTAACGATGGAGATACTGCTTCAAAAATCATTGATGCAGCTGATAAAAGGCTTTATAACGCTAAGCACAACGGACGTAATCAGGTGGGAGCTTAATTTATAAAGCTGTCCAGCTCACGTTTCACGAGTTTTGGGCTTACAGAAAGAGTAGTGTTATATTTCAAAGCATTATTCATGCATTTGATATACTCATCTTTTGCATTTCTAAGCTTATGAATTTGGGCAAGAATATAATAAGAATCCCCGCCGGCTCCGCAGCTTTCTAAGGCACGTTCCATAATCGCAGCGGCAGAATCCAATGCACCGTTTTTAGTCATTATTTTTGCATAAATTTTATATGCTTCAATATCTTTCGGGTTAAGTTCAATAGTCTTTTCTAAATTTTCAACAGAAGATTGAAGATTTCCCTCATAATAATCAATTGAGGCAAGATTAAAGTATGCCCAGCTGTAATCGGGTGAAATTTCCAAGACTTTATAAAACTTTTCTCTTGCAGCATTATTTTCGCCCTGTTCTTTTAAAATATTGCCTAAATAAAAATGAGCATATATATCCTCGTCATTTAAATCTATTGTTCTCTGAAAATAATATTTTGCACCATCAAGTTTGCCCTGTTTAAAATAACACAGCCCGATAGAAAAATAAGCGTTTGAATCATTATTATCTTTCTCTAAAACAGCCTCAAAACATTCGACAGCATCTTCATATTTTCTTTTATCAATATAAACAAGTCCGAGATTGTAGTATGCATCAGCTTCATCAGGTGCAAGTTCAATAGCCTTTTTATAATTCAATTCTGCTTTATCAAGATTTTTCAATTTCTCATATACTATACCGAGATTATAAAAAATTCCGCTATCCTCAGAAAAAATCTTGGAAAGATAAAGAAAATGCTGTAGAGCCTCTTCATTAAAACCGCTGTCAAGAAGCAAAACCGCAAGCTGCCGCCTTGCCTGAAAATTTGCGGCATCTTCTTTTAAGATACTCTGTAATTCCTCAATTTTATCGATTTTAGACATAATTAAATTCTATCAATGTTTAGAATTTTTCGCAACTGCTTAATATTTTGCACTGAAGAACTAACAGTGATAAAATAAAAAAATGGCTAAAGTCTTAAATTTTAAAGGGCAGTGGAGAAGTTATCAGGAAAGAATTTTAAATAATCTTAATTTTCATCTTCTCGACAAAAAATTACACGTTGTTGCAGCTCCGGGTGCAGGCAAAACAACATTGGGAATAGAAATTATATCAAGGCTAAATAAACCGACACTGATACTTGCCCCGACTATTACAATCAAAAACCAGTGGAAGCAAAGAATTTTGAGTGCCTTCCTAAACGGTGAAGAAGACATTGTATCAACTGACATCAGGAGCCCTAAATTTATAACAGTCAGCACTTATCAGGCACTTTTGGCAGCATTTTGCGGTGTAGAAGACAATGAACAGGAAAATTCATACGAAGAAGATGATGAAATAGAAAGAACCGTATGCAAAAGATTTTCAAGCACCAAAGCCGATAAAATAATAACAATACTAAATAACTCAGGAATTAAAATTTTATGTTTTGATGAAGCACACCATTTAAGAAAAGAATGGTGGAAAGCACTTGACTACCTTGTCGGCAATCTTGAACCAGAACAAACGGTAGCTCTGACTGCAACCCCTCCTTATGATGTTGATATTAAAGAATGGGAAAGATACGAAGAACTTTGCGGTCAGATTGATGAAATTATATCAATTCCGGAACTTGTAAAAAACGGCGACTTATGCCCGCATCAGGATTTTATACATTTTTCAAGGCTCAGAATTCAGGAAACAGAACAGGTGAAAAAGACTTATACAAGGATGATGAAATTCTTGTATTCATTGAAGGATAACAAAATCCTTATTAACTCTCTGGAAAACTCACGCTATATGCTTTTTCCTGATGAAAATCTTGAAACAATCCTATCAGAACCAGAGTTTTATGTATCAATAGCATCGTTTTTAAAACATGCAGGCAGAAAAATTCCGCAAAAATTTCTCAAAATATTTGATGCTAAAGAAAAAGAACTCCCCGAATTCAATACTAAATACGGGAAATACCTTTTAACAGGCTTATTTTTTAAACATTCGGAAGATTTTGCTGACATAAGCGAAGAACTTGAATTATTAAAAGCACAGGCAAAAAACGCAGGAGTTATCCAACAAAAATCTGTCTATCTGGAAGACAGTCCAAAAATCAAAAAAATGCTTGCAAACAGTATAGGTAAACTTGATTCCATTGTTGACATCGTTAAACTTGAAAGCAACACTTTAAAAGAAAATCTGCGAATGGTAATTCTGACCGATTACATCAAATACGACGTCACAGACTGTTCTTCACTCGGTGTAATTCCAATTTGGCAAACTCTGAAAGACAATTTCTCAAATATTTCTCTGGGAGTTTTAACGGGAAGTATTATACTAATTCCGCAAAACATCAAATCCGATCTGGATAATCTTCTTAAAGAAAAAGGGCTTGAAAACGGAGTTTCCGTAACTGAATTTGAACGTGACGGAAGATACTTAAAAATTACTCCGAAAGAAAGTTGTAAATCACATATTGTCAATTTGATTACACATCTGTTTAACAACGGGAAAATAACTGTTCTGACAGGCACACAAGCATTGCTTGGCGAAGGCTGGGATGCTCCGTCAATCAATTCATTAATACTTTCAAGTACAGTCAGCTCCTTTATGCTGTCAAATCAGATGCGTGGACGTGCAATAAGAATTGACAAAAACAATCCGAATAAAGTTGCAAATATATGGCATCTTGCTTCCATAAAAATATTAAATACATTTGAGGTTATCAAATCCATAATCCCTCAATCTACAATAGGCGACGGAGAGGCTGACGATAACGAGTTATATGATTTTGGAAAGCTTTGCGGGCGTTTTGAAGGCTATGAAGCACCGTCTTTGGAAAAACCTTATGTCATTGAAAGCGGAATTGAAAGAGTTCTGCCTGCAAGTTTTAAATCAAAACAGGAAAATCTAACAGAAGAAACATTCCTTGCTGTAAACAGATTTATGAAAACCAAAGCAATTGACAGAAACAATACTAAATTACTCTGGGAAAAATGTCTTGCCGAGCCTTACAATTCACCTTCCAAAAATCTTACTACAGGTGTTGAAACAAGTCTTAAAATGAAAAGCTTTATGTATTGCGGCGGTTATTTTTATATGCTTACAATCTGGGCAACGGTTTTCGGCTCATTTGCATACTATTTGACGGTATTAACAAGAAATTTAATACCTCTGTTTTGGCTCTCACTGGTTTTTGTTTTGATAATGTTTGTGCCTACCGTTAAATTTTTAAAATGCGGCACAGTAGAAGGAATAATAAGGCAAATAGGGATTTGTATATTGGAAACTCTTGCTGCTCAGGGGTTAATTAAAACAAGTTTAAAAAACGTGAAGATAAAAAGCAATTTTAACAAAGAACTCCAAACAACATATTTTACGGCAGAAAATCTTTCTCCGGAAGAAAACAACCTTGTAATAAAGGCATTAAGAGAATTTTTAGATCCTATAGAAAACCCGAGATATATTTTCATAAGAAAAAACTTATTATTTGATATGTTTGCACAAACCGACTACCATGCAATCCCGACGGTAATAGCCCAAAATAAAAAATACACGGATATCTTTAAAGAACTCTGGAAAAAATATATCGGTGATTGCGATATAGTCTATACAAGAAGCATAGAAGGCCGTCAGCTTTTAATAAAAGCAAGAAAAAGCGCCTTCTCAAATCTTGTCCGACCAAAGAGCAAAAGGATAAGCAAGTGGATGTAAATATATACGGATAAGTATTGCTTTTTTAGCAAAAAACAACTAAAATAAACTTGTCAAAAAGGAGATTAGGATATGAGATTTTTAACTATAATTTTATCACTGTTTTTATTGGTTCAGACTGCAAGTGCTGCACCGTTTAATGCAAAAGCAAAAACCAAAAGAATACCTGCTGGCACCAAGTTTTCACTGGAACTTTTAAATCCTGTATCAACTTCTGCCAATATAGCAGGAAACGAGTTTACTGCAATAATGATTACTGACCAGACAGCAGATTCAGACGTAATCCTGCCTATGGGTTCGCTTGTTCGGGGCAGCATAAAAAAAATTGAGCCTGCTAAAAGAATGTCAAAAGGTGCTGTTTTGTACCTTGACTTCGATCACGTAGTAACTCCTAACGGAAGACAATTACCGTTATCTCTTTCTGTAGTAGGAAGAACAGACTTAACATATGACGGCGGAATAACAACTACCAGAGGTTATAAAGATGCTTTAGTCGAAAACTGGCATAACACAGTTGATATAACTAAAAACGCAACAGAATGGGGCGGAGATGTTTTTGATGATATTATCGTAGCAGATCAGTTAATGACAGGGTTAGGTGCAGTCGGCGGCGCTATCGGCGGCGGAGCTTACTATGTTTATGAAGGAATTGCCGATATGATAAGAAAAGGTAAAAACGTTAACCTCAACAAAGGTGATGTTTTAAACGTAATCCTTGTTGATCCTGTTGATGTTCCTGTAATATAAAAATTAATAATAAAAAGTCCGCCTTAATAGACGGACTTTTTTATTACTATGGCATTTTAACCCTTCCGTTAAGAATATCGTTAAGCAAAATATTTTTGCCGTTTTTATCCTGAACATAGGCTTTGCCGTCTTGAACTTTTACTTCTATTTTTTCACCTCCTTTAGTTTGGAAGTAGTAAGTTTCATTCGCATCCAGTTTTTGTGCTTCAAAATTTATCTCGCCTTTTCTGTTATTACCTGTCGAATTGTTGGTAATCAAGCCGCCTTCACCGACAATATCCTGAAAATCGTAACACTTATCGTACAGCGTATCATCTCTGTAGAAGTAGAAATCTTTGTTAACCGGTTTTCCAGCATTATCCGTAGTAGGAAGATTAAATTTTGCATCACTTTCCCACATAGAATTTGAATAATCGGGAGTAATCATTACATTACCGGCAGGACACCTCAGGAACTGATTTGGCATAAAGTTTGTTCCTTGAAGTTGCATTTTTTTTGCCAGAGCAATAAATGATATATCAAGAGGCTTTGCAGATAAAGGTTTGCCTGCTTCGGCATTCCTGATTAAAGTTTCAGCCATTCTATAATCGGGATCATTTTTCATATTTTCCGGAACTCGTGACATTAAGCCTTGTATTGCAGGTTTTAAATCATCATAAGTAAGCTTATGCGATTTTCCGTCTTTATCAATAAAACTTGTATCCATTAAATGTTCAATCAGCCCTAAATCTCCCGTTAAAGAGCCGTTATCAGTACCTATTGACGTATAAGCTCCCCACGCAAGGTTTCTGTCTTTCAAAAGTCCTATTACATCTTTTGCATCTTCATAAGATTTGATACCCATTTTAGTCTTAGTATGAGATAACTTATCATCAGCACCTGGAGATGTTCTGCCTGTATCTTTCTGAGCTTTTTCAACGGCTTTATCTTCTACTGTTTTAACATTTTTATCAAGAAAATCTTTAATTTTCATACTGTCTTTTGTACCAAGTTGCGAAATTTGACCATTGTTATATGATACCTGTTTTAAAGTTATTCCGTCGTCGCTAATATTCATCTGAAAATGTCTTATTCCTGCTTTATCAGCATAAACATTATTTTCCGCATCAATAAGTTTTAAAGACTGATATCTTTTTTGAGCAGCACCGTCAGCACCTTTTTGTCCGTAATCTCCTGCTAAAGCAATAGCAATTTCTTTAGGTATACCGTTTCCGTCATAGTTTGCACGTTTAGGAATAACAACATCGGTTGTCCAGGTATTATTTCTCGTTAGTCTTTGAGTTGAACCTGTTTCATCAATCGTTGCTTTTTTACCTGATTTTTCAAAAACCTCCTTAAATTCAGTTTTTGGAATTTCTTCTTTTTTTGGGGCTGTTTCAACAGGCTTAGCCTCTACCCAGCCTTTTGCTGCATCATAGTCATATATTTTTTGTTGACCGTTCTGCGTAACAACTTTTGACATACCCTCCGGTGTTTCAGTAATATCCTCTTTTGTTATATTACCGTTTTTACCAAGCAATTTTTCACCGCTGTAGGTAATAACCCTATTGCTTGTACCATTGTCATTGTAAACAATTTCGGTTGTAGTTACACCAAAATCTTTTTGTTCTTCAATGATTGTTTTCGGTTTACCGCTGCTGAAATATGTTGTGGTCGTATTATTACCGTTTTGTTCAACAGAACGTGTTTTGTTGCCGTCTTTATCAAAGTAGTTAACTTTGTTATCACCTTCCAGTTCAATAGCAAATTTAAGTTGCTTATCTTTTGAATAAACCTCTGTTCTGCTTTCGTTAATCTTAACAGGATATGAACCGTCATCTGCAAGCTCGGTTGCAGCTATTTCGTTCAACGTATGATTAACAGCCTTAACATCAGACCTTTTAATATCAAGTCCCATTTTTTTAAGTTCTTTCTTTGAGAACTTACCGTCATAGTCATCAAATTCTTCCTTTAATTTTTGAATATCAGAAGAATAAACGTACTCAACACCTTTTGCACTAAAATAATCAAATAAAAGTTTGTTTTTGTCCTTGAGTTCGGACAGTTTTATACCGTTAGAGCTAAAAGTCTGCCCCCCCCCCGGTTTGTACCAATACCGTTAAATTCAACCATCTTGACCGCCTTTCTTTTTCTTGCTTCTTGGTTTACACTTCAACACCTATATCGGACAAATGAAAAAATACTTTAATATTTAAGCGATTATATTAAGAAATATTAAATTCATCCGCTGTTTTTTTATGCTAAAATTAAAAAATAAAAAGTATAAGAGGAAAATATATTATGAAAATGTCTAAATTGTTTGTACAAACCCTGAGAGAATTTCCTTCAGATGCAGAAGTAGTTTCTCATAAAATGCTTGCAAGAGCGGGTTATATAAGAAAGTTAACCTCAGGTGTATATAACTATCTTCCCTTGATGTGGAGAGTATTAAAAAAAGTCGAAAACATTGTTAGAGAAGAAATGGATAATGCAGGTGCACAGGAACTTTTGATGCCTTTTGTTCAGCCCAAAGAGTTATGGGAAGAATCAGGCAGATGGGAAGTTTACGGACGTGAATTAATGCGTTTAAAAGACCGACACGACAGAGAAATGTGCCTTGGACCAACTCACGAAGAAATTATTACATCAATTGCACGTGACGGATTAAAATCATACAAACAATTACCGGTAAATTTATATCAAATCCAATCAAAATTCAGAGATGAAGTCAGACCCCGCTACGGACTTTTACGAGGACGTGAATTCATTATGAAAGATGCTTACAGTTTTGATATTGATGAAGCAGGACTTGATAAAGAATATGAAAATATGGCTAAAGCTTACAAAAGAATTTTTGAAAGATGCGGTCTTGATACAAAAATGGTGCAATCAGATTCCGGAGCAATAGGCGGAAGCGTTTCGCACGAATTTATGGTAATTACGGATACAGATGCAGGCGAGAATGATGTTTTCTATTGCGATACCTGCGATTATTCTGCAAATTCCAACCACGCAGTATCAAAATTACCACAAGCTGTTGTTGACGGAAAAGAGTATTTCTCTGAAACAAAAGTAATTGATACACCTAATACACACTCAATTGAAGAATTAAGCGAATTTTTAAATATTCCTGATACATTGATTTTAAAATCTTTAGTATACATAGTTGATAAAAAGCCTGTAATGGCTTTAATAAGAGCTGATAAAGCAGTTGAAGAAACTAAATTAATGAACGCTCTTGGCGGCATTGATATCAGAATAGCATCTTCTGCCGAAATAGCTGAACTTATGGCTGAAAAAGGATTTGATGCAGTACCCGGCTTCATCGGTCCGAAAGGAATGAAAGATGTTCCTATTATTGCTGATGAAACCGTACGTGATATGAAAAACTTTGTTGTTGGTATAAACGAAACAGATAAACACTTAGTTGGAGCAAATTTATCCGATTTGGGTATTTCAGAAATTAAGTATGCCGATATAAGACTTGTACAACGTGGAGAACTTTGCCCGGAATGCGGAAAACCTTTATTAGTTACAAAAGGTATTGAGGTCGGCAACATCTTCAAACTCGGCACAAAATATTCTAAACCGATGAATGCGGTATATACTGATGTAAACGGCAAAACTCATCCTTACGTAATGGGATGTTACGGTATAGGTATTTCAAGAACAGCTGCTGCTGCTGTTGAAGCTCATTATGATGAACACGGTATCAAGTGGCCTTTAGCAATTGCACCTTACCATGTAGTTATTGTTCCCGTTAACATTAAGGACGAACTTCAAATGAAAGTTGCAGAAAAAATGTACGAAGATTTAAAAAATGCTGGAGTTGAAGTTGTACTGGATGAACGTGATGAACGTGCAGGCGTAAAATTCAAAGATGCTGATTTAATAGGTTTTCCGTATAGAGTTACTGTAGGAAAAACAATTAATGAAGGACTTGTTGAATATAAAATCAGAGAAACAGGCGAACAGGAAAAATATACACCTGAACAAGCTACAGAAAAACTTATAAATATAGTTAAAGCGGTTAAATAATTAACCGCTTTTTACTTTTAGGCAATTTTTAATCTTCACTTGTTTTACGTAAAATATGAAACCAATAGGAATTGAAGATATATTAAGTTTAAATCGTTCACAGCAGGTTTTTCACGACTGTTATCTTGTAAGCTCAATAAATGCGCTGAGCAGGAGCGAAAACGGCAGAAAAATTTTGCAGAAAAATATTGCCAGAGAAGGAAACAACTTTAGAATTCGTTTCCAGAACGTAAACCAAAACGTGGAAGATTTTTTCGTAACAGAAAAAGAGATTAAAGATCTTACTCCCATGGATAAATTTTTAAACCCTGTAGAAAGCCCTCCTCCAAGGCATCCTGTTATTGAAGCAATCGAAGTTGCAATGAATAAACTTCTTTCCAAATATCCTGATAATAAACCGCTATCAAGCAGATTATACGGATGCCACGAAAAATTTGAATATAACAGCCCTTCAAATTTTCTGGGTATTTTTACGGGGAAAAAGCCCATTGTTCTAAATGAGAAAACTTTAAGAATGAGTCTTAAATCAAATCGAAAAGAAGCTATGGAATTATTGGAAAAAATTGGTGCAAGCGGAGAAAACAACTGTTTTGTAATAGGTTCAGGACATAATTTTATAAAAGGGATAACAAACTGGCACTGTTATAACATTGAAAAAGTTGATTTACAGAATAAAACAGCACAAATTTTTGACAATAAATATCAGGTTGAACTGACAATGTCATTAGAAGATATTATCAGAAAATTTAAGTACATCACCGGATTTTTTGACGAAAATCTAAAATAATTACTTTTTATGATGTTTGAAAGCAAAATACTTAAATAGTATATATGTAACAACAGAAGCAAAAAATATTGAGAACAACTGACCTGCATATACGTTTTTCGTTACAAATTTCACAATAATTTCAAGAATTACGGCATTGCAGATATAACTGACTACCCAGGTAGTACAGCATTTCAGGTATTCTTTTATCCAGTTGCCTTTTGTACAGAACACAAATAATTTTTGATTAACAAAAGAAAAAACTGATGAAATAATCCACTGCAGAGCAACGCAAATCTGGTAATGCTCCTGCCCTATAAGATATAATGCTATAGCAAAAATTATATAAGAAAAAGCTGCATTTATACCGCCTATAAATAAAAATCTTATTTGATCAGGAATTTTACACCATTTGTCATACAATATTTCTGCTCTGCTCACTAATATGCCTTTCCAACCAAAGAAAAATGAGTCTTTAATTCCAGAGCATCATCTAATTTGGATAATTTTATTTTTTTTCCGTAACGCTTTTCAAGAGCAAGTTCAATTAAATAATCAGCAAAATGCGGATTTTTAGGCAGTAAAGAACCATGCAAATATGTACCGAACACATTTTTATAACGTCCTCCTGCTGTTTTATCCTGACCGTTATTTCCGTTTCCGACAACCACAGTTCCTAAAGCTTTTGTATCCCCTTGAACGTATGTTAAACCGCTGTGATTTTCAAACCCCACAAGAGTTGCAGGTGTTAAAAAATCCGTTTCTACAGTAACATTTCCGATAAATCTTTTTTTACCGGCAACAGTATAAGCATCCATAAGACTTATACCTACAAGTTTTTCACCATCAAACGGCTGATAATAATGACCGAATAGCTGGTAACCGCCGCAAATTCCTAAAAATACCGCACCATTATCACGTTCGGAATGAAGAAAATCTTTATGCTTGTAAAGTTCTCCGGCTACTTCCTCCTGCTGCTTATCCTGACCGCCGCCTATGAAATATAAATCGTGCTCCCTGATATCATCCCCGATACCGATTTCATCCAGTTCGACTTCTATTCCCCTCCACTCACAGCGTTTTGTAAGTGTAATAATATTGCCTAAATCTCCATACAGATTTAACAACTTAGGATAAAGGTGTGCTATTGAAATTTTTAAATTACTCTCTTCCATGCTGTTATAATTATATCACAATATTTAATCGTGGTATAATCTGTAATATGATAGATACTCATTCACATATAAATATGATAGAGGGTTTGTCCCTGGAAGAAATTATTAAAAACGCTGAAGATAACGGAATTGATAAAATAATAGTTCCCTCAGCTTATCCTTCAGATATAGATGACATTATGAAGCTTACATATAAATACGAAAATGTTTACGGAATGCTAGGTGTGCATCCTTCCGAGGCAAAAAGCTGGGATGACAGTCTTATCGATAAAATCAGAGAATGTGCAAAAAATAAAAAAATAGTTGCTGTCGGAGAAATCGGACTGGATTACTATTGGGATAAAAGTTTTAATGATTTGCAAAAAGAGGTATTTATAAAACAAATTCAACTTGCAAATGAATTAAATCTTCCTATAGATATCCACGATAGAGAGGCACACAAAGACACATTTGACATTATTCAGGAATATAATAAAGGCTCAAAAGTCATCATGCATTGTTTTTCTGGCAGTACAGAATTTGCACGGGAATGCGTTAAAGCAGGATATTATTTAGGAATAGGCGGAGTTGTAACTTTTAAAAATGCAGTAAAAATGAAAGAGGTAGTTAAAGCTGTTCCTCTTAAAAGGATCTTGCTTGAAACAGATGCGCCTTACCTTACACCTGTACCGTTTAGAGGCAAAGAAAACCAGCCTGCATACATAAAATATGTAGCAGAAGAAATTGCTTCTTTAAGAGAAATTACGCAAGAAGAAGTCGCACAGGTTACAACAGAAAATGCAAAAACTGTTTTTAACATCAAATAACAATATTGACAAAGCAGCCCAAATCGTAAATAATAATAATGTTAAACACGGTATAATAAGGAGGCTGGAAATGATTGTTTCAAGAAGCATTAAGGTTGCCCCCCCCCCGAAAAACACACAAACCGCAAGGGGATAAGAGGGTTTAGTTTTTTATTATCAAGACTTTACAAAGCTGATAAAATTCGCTATAATAGTGATATAGCACATCACAATTATACATTGAGGGAATTTATGGGTTTTTATCGTAAGAAATCAGCTTTTACATTAGCAGAAGTTTTAATTACACTGGGTATCATAGGTGTAGTTGCCGCTTTGACTATGCCTGCGGTTATTGCAAATTATCAAAAACAAGAAACAGTAAGTAAATTGAAAAAATTCTATTCTGTTATGCAGCAAGCATTAACCAGAGCAGAACTTGAGTATGGCAATATCGAAGACTGGGATTTTGGAAAAAACGACGAAACTATCTTATTTTTTAATAAGTATTTAAGACCTTATTTACAGGTTGCAAAAACTTACAATGTAGGTGAAGCGCCTGACAATATAGAATATAAATGTATTAACGGCAGAAATTGCAATTCATACGGTGATTTAGCACACAATCCGAGATTTGTTCTCTCTGATGGCACAATGATTTTAGCAACAGATTTAGCATATGATAAAACAGGTGTACATCCTATGATGAATATTATTATAGACACAAACGGATTTAAAGCACCTAATAGATATGGTCGTGACGTATTTGCATTTTCGATACAGAAAGATAAAAAATTTGTACCGGCAGGTGTAGGATATACAAGTGCACTAGACGGCGCACAAGCTGAATTAGACAGAGATTGGATTATAAGCGGCAATGAACGAGGATGCAGCACAGGAAAAGACGGCTTTTGGTGCGCTGCTTTAATAATGATAGACGGCTGGGAGATAAAAGACGACTATCCGTGGAAATAATACAGCATTGCTTTTAGTATCATTATTTGTTAACGTATACTTATGAAAGAAAGATTAGATAAATACCTTACGGATTTAGGCTACTTTGAAACAAAAAGCAAAGCTGCCGCTGCAATACTTGCAGGACACGTTAAAATTAATGATGAATATATTACCAAAGCAGGTTTTCAGATTAACCCGGCAAAAGAATATGAAATCGTCGTAAAATCTATGCCTTATGTTTCACGTGGCGGGTTTAAACTTAAAAAAGCTCTGGATGCATTTAACTTTAATGTAAAAGATAGAATTTGTTTTGATGCAGGCGCATCTACAGGCGGTTTTACTGATTGCCTGCTTCAAAACGGAGCTAAATTTGTTTACGCTGTTGATGTGGGTTACGGACAGCTTGACTGGAAAATTCGCTCATCAGAAAAAGTTAAAACAGTTGAACGTACAAATCTTAAAATATGCGAATATTCTGAAATTTATCAGGGAAACGAACCTGCTGCTGATTTACTTGTAAGTGATTTGTCTTTTATATCTTTAACAAAGGTATTAGAAAACCTTAAAAAACTTCTTAATCCTGATTATCATGAAATGGTTTGTCTTATTAAACCGCAATTTGAAGCAGGAAAAGAAAAAGTTGAAAAAGGCGGAGTTGTAAGAAGCAGACAAACTCATGAAGAAGTTATTGAAAATGTTATCAATTTTGCCCGGGGTTTAGGTTATATAATTAAGGGACTGACATATTCATCTATAAAGGGACCTTCAGGCAATATTGAATACCTTGTCTGGCTTGAGCACGGAAAAGACAACACATACGAAAAAATCAACATTAAATCCGTAGTTGACGAAGCTTTTGAAAAGCTTAATCAGTAAACTTTTTTATTTTTTCCTGAATATCTTTAACTACTTTTGAAAAATCGGCAAAACATTCAGACATAATATTTTGGTATTCTTCCGAATAAATTTTTTTCTTAGGAAATTGCAATGAATTGATTAAATCAACAAAATCAGTTTTAGTTACTGAGTTACTAAACATTTTTCTTGCTGTTACTTCATTTTCAATATATGCACTATAGTCCTCTAATTTATCCTTTAAGACTTTAATGTAAGAGCACAAATCAGCTTGTTGAATGTATTGTTCATCAGCGTATTTAAATACAGGAGGTATTTGATTAGTTTCAGCCTTGTAATTTGAAACAACTTTAGAATAAGCATCAAAAAGGAAATATTTAGGTTCTTCTCCTTTTTTTTGTACAAGGAATTTTATTAAATTAAGATCTTTACGTTGAAGATTTAGTATCCCAAGTTTTTCAATATTTGAATCAGTTGTATTGCTAAATATTAACATTTTTTGTCCGTGTGCAACCTCAACATCTTTATACTCTGATTTTATTTTAAAAGCAACGGATGAAGAAAGTTCAGACAACATCTCGGAGGATTTTTCAGCAATCTCTGATGCCCGCTTCAAATCATCAGAAACATCAGCAGGCAATAGAGCATCAGGAAGTTTTACTTTTTCAGGTTTTATTTTAATCCGAGGCTCGACAGTTTTCTTTTCAGCAGCTGCCTTTCTCCCTGACGGCTTTTTAATTCTTAAATCTTCAGAGGCAAATATTTCAAAATCACGCAGTTTCTCATCATAAAGATTAAAATATTTTGTAATTTCGGGTTCTACAGATTTAATTTCGTCAGCAGAAAGGTATTTTAAAGTTTCAGGTGTAAACATAGGAAATTTAGGATTAGTATTTGCAACAACCCTGCTATCTGAAATTAAAAAAGTTTTAATAGAATTATCAGCAGGATTTTCAATCATCAGCCTTATAAGTCTGCCGTGTTTTTTATTATCGACATCATGAATAGTCACAATTTCATTATTATCACCCGCATTTTTGAACGAATAACCTCCATTTTTACTGCCCTTGAGCTGAATATCAGGATAAGCATTTTTAATACGAAGCCCTTTTGATTCCGAATAGCCTGCAAATATCTGCTTAACTCTGTTTAATCTGTCAGTTACTGATGCAATAAGATTTTCGGAGGTTTCATCAAATTTACCTGCTATTGCCCCATAATTAACTTTAGCTTTTACCGGATTCTTAACCTCTGTTTTCGAAACAGTTCTTACAACCGCCCGGTTTGATTTATGATGACTTTCCTTTAAAGCAGGAAGCACAGATGCATTCGGAATATCCCTTTTTACAACCAGACTTACTCTTTCAGCAGGATGATACGGAAAATTAACAGGAGCAATATCACTTACACTTCTTCTTAATTTTAATAAAGGAAAATCAATTATATTTAAAAAATTTTCTATCTCCTTTTCAATATTTGCATCTTCCAGTTCTTTACGGCACAGAAAATCTCCTCCACCACATCTTACTACTTTATCACTATCTGCAATTAAAAATGTTTTTTCAACCTCATTTGAGCTTGCATTCTTTAGCTGTAACTGTATATATTCCTTAAAATCAGATTTTCTTAGCATTGAAATATTAACAACCTTATCAGGATTACCGCCTGCATTTAGAATATCAATACCTTTCGAAATATCAGAGATATTAATATCTTTAAAACCATTTTGAACTCTTTTTATAACTTCGGCATTTTGAGAAAATAATCTTGAATAAATATCTTTGTAAGCATAAGTAACATCTTGCACAGAAGACTTGACTGAATTTCGTAAATAACCGCAAGCTTTTTGTTCGCAGCCGCTAAATGATATTTTATTATATTTATTTTGGTATTTATTGTTATTTGAATTATTAAGTATAAGAGGTAATATCATATATATTTTTCCTTATATTATGAGATAGTTTTTTCTACAACAGGACCGCCGTATGAATAATACAGCTCCATAATTTCATCGGAATATACTTCACCGCTTAAAAGATATGCATAAACATCTGCAACAAACTCACCCGGTGAAATTAAAGCATTGGATGACACAAATTCAGCAAATTTTTGTTTTAAAGGATTTTTCGCAAATTCAGCGGACAGAAAAGGGACTTCCTCTAATCTGTACGCAGCTGGTTCAGCCAAATCATCGAAAAATTCATATTCTTTTTGATGTCTTATATGTCCTAATTCATGCAAAACAGTTTTTTTAGGAGTATGAATATTCAAGTGTTTTATAACAGGCGGATCTTCATAATTACAAACGTATTTAACCTGATCAATAATTGACTTTATGCCGACTGATAATTCCCATTTCTGCACATCGGAAAGACTGTTCTTTTTCCTTTCAAACTTTTCTGCAAGTTGTCTTAATCGTTTAGTTTCCTGAAAATCATCAAGTATACTAAAAGAAACTTTTCCTTCTTTATTTTTTTCATATAAACCTAAAAGCTTCATATTTTTTATGTTATATTTTATAGAGTAATCAAGATTATCGAAATAATTTTTATTTATAATCAAACTTCCTTCAAAAGCTTTTAAATCTTCATCAGCATCATCTCCAACATACGATACATAACTTGCCTCAACCTCTTTTCGACCTATAGGAGCGTAAATAACTTTTTTAGGAATTAAATCTCTGTCAGGATATAAATCAGTATACTTTGACAACACGTCATTAATAAAATGTACTAAGCCTAAATGTTTATCAAAATTTACGTAGCACATATCAAATTGAATTTCTGGTTCGGTATGTTCAAAAGTATCAGCCTTTTCAGCTGCAAAATGTGCATTATTATTGCCCCTGAAGGATAATTTGGGGTACGTAATATTATTAGGAGTTATTGGAGAAATATACATTTGTCCAATAAAAAACCGTGAATAAAAATTTTTGCTAAACTTTAGGAACAGTTGTAACAGGAGCGGCTGAATTTATATCAATGTATTTAAAAAAGTTTAAAACAATTCCCGGAGCAAAGAAATAATTATTATTTGTCGGAGTAATTTTAAGCATAGAATGAGTTGAATCCACTTTCGCAATACTTGCCAGATACTGTTTATTTACGGCTGTGAAAAGAATGTAACCTGTTTTGGACTGGATTTCTTCTATCTTAAATCTGTTGGCATTGGCACTTGCAAGAGCCAAATAAAATAATTTATCTGCAGGCATATTATATGTTTTTGTGCAAATATTAAAATCGACATTTTGCGGAGTAACCAGAGTACTGATAGTCATTACATCATCAGCAGAAACAGGAGAAAATAAATTACCTGCACTGAATACTAAAATAAATAAAATAAAAAACAGCTTTTTAAAATCTATTCTTTCCATGATTCACCCACGTTTACGTCTACAACAAGCGGCACTGATAGAGGCTGATTGAGCTCCATAGCTTCTTTAACCAATTTTTTAACAGTCTCAAGCTCGGATTTTACAACTTCAATAACCAATTCATCATGAACCTGCATAATCATTTTAGAACTTAAATTATTTTCTTTCAACTTCTTAGAAAAATCAATCATTGCAATCTTCATTAAATCTGCTGCTGTGCCCTGCATAGGCTGATTTATTGCAGCCCTCTTTGCAAATTCTCTAATCATACCGTTAGAACTTGCAAGTTCCGAAGCCAGATAACGTTTGCGGCCGAAAACAGTTTCAACATACCCACGTTCTTCAACCTCACGTATTGTTCCTTCCATATAAGCTTTTACTCTGGGATAAGTTGCAAAATATTTATCAATAAACAGCTCTGCCTCAGCATTTGAAATACCTAACGCTTTTGCAAGACCGTATTTGCTCTGACCGTAGATTATTCCAAAATTTACAGCTTTAGCTTTATAACGCATATCTTTAGTAACTTTACCTACTTCAACTTCAAAAACTCTTGCAGCTGTAAGGGTATGCACATCAATTCCGCTGTTAAAAGCTTCCATTAAATTTTTATCCTGCGTAATATGTGCAAGAAGTCTTAATTCAATCTGGGAATAATCTGCAGACATTATAAGTCCGTTTTCTCTATCCTGTGCAACAAAAGCGTTACGGATTTTGTTGCCCTCCTCAGTTCTAATCGGAATATTCTGCAAATTAGGATTGGAAGATGACAACCTGCCTGTAGCTGTTACAGTCTGGTTATAAGAAGTATGTATTCTGTTATCATGTTTGTCAACCAGAGCTGGCAAAGCATCAGTGTATGTGGATTTTAACTTGGAATATTTTCGGTAATCAAGAATTAATCTCGCAATTTCATATTCCTCTGCAAGTTCCTCCAACACGGCTGCATTTGTGGAATAATTTGCTTTACCACGTTTCTTTTTAGCTTTTAGCCCCAATTTATCAAATAATATCTCCCCAACCTGTCTTGGAGAATTTAAATTAAAGACAGTCTCAGCTATGTCATAAACCTTTGATTCAATCTTTTTCAAAGAATGGTTCATACTTGTACTTAACCTGTCTAGATATTTAACATCTATTGCGACACCGTTATACTCCATGTCAGAAAGCACGAGAGATAATGGAATTTCAATATCATAAGTCAGTTTCAATTCTCTTTCATCAAGATCTTTTATCCAGAATTTTGTAAGTTCAAGAATTGTTGAAATCTCATCAGATGCACAGCTAAAAGAACTTTCTATAGGAGTATCTTTGAAATGAATTTTTTTTCTTTTATCCTTTTCAAATGGAGCATAAGGACAAATAGCATGGTTTAAATGTTCCATTGCCTGAATATCAAGCTCATGATTTCTCTGAGGATCTTTAACATAACTTGAAAGAAGCACGTCAAATAAAATACCCTTCAAACAAATATTGTTACAGCGCAGAATATTATAATCTGTTTTTGCATTATAAGTTGTTTTTCTGATACTATCATTCTCGAAAATCGGTCTTAGAGCATCTAAAACATCATCTTTTCTCAGCTGATTTTCTAAACTTGTATGCCCTAAAGGTATGTAAAAAGTTTTGGTAACAGAATTCCCTTCAGCAATATGTATTGAAGAATTATCAGCCGACATAATATCATTAAAAGCAAATGCAACACCAATAATAGATGCATCGACAGCATTAATCACATCTGCATAAATTTTAAATGCAATTAAAGATTTAGTTGTCAGCTCATTTATTAATGTATTTAAATCATCGCTGTCAGTTATTAATTTTTTATCATACTCAAAAGATGATTGATTTAACTGTTCATTAACTACTTCAGAGAAAAATCCCAACTGCATACTGCCGCTATTGTCAACACTAGCAGCAATCAAAGGTGCAGTATGTTCTACTTTATCAAATGAGTACATAATCTCATTTATATTTTTGATAAAACTGTAAAACTGCATTTTTTTCAAATATTCCGTAACAACAGCAATGTCAGGCAATTCAACTTTAGTTTTATCAAAATCAAAATTCACATCCAAATCCCTGACAATTGTTGCAAGGTATTGGCTTAATTTAGCCTGCTCTTTTCCTGCACAAATCTTTTCTCTTACGGATTTCTCCGGTATATTTTCACAATCAGCCAAACACGCATCAAGAGTTCCGTATCTTTCAAGGAGTTTTTGAGCAGTCTTTTCTCCAATTCCCTTAACACCTGGAATACAATCCGATGTATCGCCTCTTAAACCTTTATAATCAATAACCTGATCAGGATAAACACCCAGCTTTTGATAAATTCTATCCCAATTATACTCAACAAGTTCCCCCTTAGAAGGCAGAATAACTTTGACACAACCTTCTTTATCAACAAGCTGAAAAGCATCCTGATCACCTGTCAAAATCAGAACCTTATGTCCTAGTTCACAGGCTTCACGGGAAATAGTGCCGATAACATCGTCAGCTTCAAACCCCTCTTTTGTATAAATCGGTATATTGAAAGCCCTCAAGCCCTCATATATAAGCTCCATTTGAGTTCTCATGCTGTCAGGCATAGCCTCACGGTTACATTTATAATCTTCGTACTTTTCTGTTCTGAATGTTTTATGACTAACATCAAATGCAACAGCAATTGCATCAGCTTTTAAGTTTTCATTTTTAAGCAAATCAAAAACAGCTTTGAAAAATCCGTAAACCGCCCAAGTCGGAGTTCCGTCAGAAGTTTTCATGTTTGTTCGCTCTAAAGCGAAATACTGGCGAAATGCTAACGCATGACCATCAATTAAAATTAAAGTTTTACTAATACCCATAATATATATTTTTTCATAAATACATACATTTTACAAATATGTTAAGTAAAAATACACACAAAAAAAAGAAGCAGTACTTTATGTCTGCCTCCTTTTTTCGTATCTTTTAAGCGTTAAGCTGTGATTTCCTTATCTTTAGGAGTTGGAAGCTTTATCAGTTCTGCATTTTTACGATTTTTTACCATATCAGCAGTAACTACAAATTTATCCATATCAGCTTTTGTAGGAACATCATACATTACATCAAGCATTATTTCTTCAACAATGGAACGCAATGCTCTGGCTCCTGTCTTACGTTTAATAGCTTCCTGCGCAATCAAATCAATTGCTTCAGGTTCAAATTCCAAATCAACACCGTCCATTTCCAACAAACACTTGTACTGTTTGACAACAGCATTTTTAGGTTCTGTTAAAATCATTTTCAATGTTTTTTCATTTAATTCATCTAATACTGCATAGATTGGAACACGACCGATGAATTCAGGAATTAAACCGAATTTCAGTAAATCTTCAGGCTGCAATTTCTTAAGCATTTTTACAGCTGCCGCATCTTTTTCTGCTTGTGTCAAAGCAGGTTTTGCACCAAAACCTACAGAAGTTCCGTCATCTGCTCTGCGTTCAATGATTTTTTCCAAACCAACAAACGCACCACCAACAATAAACAGAATATTACTTGTATCAATTTCAATAAATTCCTGATGAGGATGTTTTCTTCCTCCTTGAGGAGGTACATGCGCAACAGTTCCTTCTATCATCTTCAATAAAGCCTGTTGAACACCTTCACCTGATACATCACGTGTAATAGACGTATTTTCGGATTTTCTTGAAATTTTATCAATTTCATCGATGTAAATAATACCTCTTTCAGCTTTGGCAGAATCAAATTCCGCATTTTGATAAAGACGAAGAAGAATATTTTCAACATCATCACCAACATAACCTGCCTCAGTCAATGTTGTCGCATCAGCCACAGCAAAAGGTACATCAAGCATTTTAGCAAGTGTCTGTGCAAGCAAAGTTTTACCTGAACCTGTTGGTCCGACAAGAAGTATATTTGATTTTTGAATTTCAACGTTATTCTTCAAATCAGCTGTTTTGTTATGTTTTAAACGTTTATAGTGGTTATAAACAGCAACAGACAAAACTTTCTTAGCATCATCCTGACCTACAATATATTCATCAAGGTAAGATTTAATTTCATGAGGTTTCGGAATAGGTTTTTCTTCAACAGAACCTTCACCCTCAGCCCCTTCTTTGTCTTTGCTCTCAAAGAATTCTTCATCTAATATCTGATTACACAAATCAACACATTCATCACAGATATATACTTCAGGACCTGCAATTAATTTCTTAACCTGGTCTTGAGATTTTCCGCAAAAAGAACATTTTAATCTGCTGTCATCATGTTTTGGCATTTTTTATTCCTTATTATTTTAATAAACTATTTAATAGCATCACGAGATACTACTTTGTCAATCATACCGTATTCCAAAGCTTCAGCAGGAGTCATGATATAATCTCTGTCAGTATCTTTTTCGATTTTCTTAATTGATTGTCCTGTATTAGAAGCCAAGATTTCATTCAATGATTTTTTAATTCTGATAATTTCAGCAGCCTGGATTTCGATATCAGTAGCCTGACCTTGAGCACCGCCTAAAGGTTGGTGGATTAAAACACGAGAGTGAGGTAAAGCTAATCTTTTACCTTTTGCACCTGATGATAAAAGGAAAGCACCCATTGAAGCAGCCTGTCCCAAACAAATAGTAGAAACGTCTGCTCTGATGTGCTGCATGGTATCATAGATTGCAAAACCTGCAGTCACTGAACCACCCGGACTGTTAATATATAACATGATATCTTTTTCAGGGTTTTCACTATCCAATAATAACAATTGAGCAACAACAAGGTTAGCTACCATATCATCAATAGGAGTGCCTAAGAAAATAATTCTTTCTCTTAACAATCTAGAGAAAATATCAAAAGAACGTTCGCCTCTGCTGGACTGTTCAACTACTACCGGTACAAAACTCATTTCTTTACCCTTTCTGACTGTTCTCGTCAAATATTATCGTTTTTTGTGGAAAGTTCTAATCCTTTCCTTCAACTTTAATTACATTATATGGCTTATATTAATATTAATCAAAAATGTGCCGTTGTAAATACGGCACATATATTAATTATTTTGAATTACTTAATTTCAACTTTATTGTTTTCCATTAAGAAATCTCTAACTTTATCATTCATAGCTTGTTGAGAAATGCTTGCCAAAACTTCAGGATTTTGTCCTAACTGTTTAATTAAGTCCTGCGGTTTCATACCATAAGCAGCGCTTAGTTCGCCAAATTTCTTTTCAAGATCTTTTTGATCAAGTTTAATATTTTCAGTCTTAGCAATTTTATCAATAACTAAAGAATTTTTAATTCTGATTAAAGCATCATCTTTAAGATTTTTAACCAATTCATCTTCACCTTGAGCTTTAACTAAGTTATCCCAGCTTATACCTTGAGCTGCAAGTCTTTGTTTGTATTCTTCTTTTAAAGAAGCTACTTCTCTGTCAATCATTGATTGAGGAATTTCAACTTTAGCGGCATCAATAACAGCTTTGAATACTTCATTTTCAGAATTTTGTCTGTTAGCTCTTTCTCTTTGAGAGTCCAAATATTTCTGAATATCAGCCTTCAAGTCATCTACAGTTTTGAAAGGTCCCACTTTTTGAGCAAACTCATCATTTAATTCAGGCAATTTTTTCTCTTTAATTTCATTGATTTTAATTTTGAAAGTTGCAGGCTGCCCTTTTAATTTCTCATCATGGTATTGTTCAGGGAAGGTCACCTTGATTTCAAATTCATCATTTAAGTTTTTACCTACCAATTGTTCGGCAAAACCTGGAATAAAGTTTGAATTAGCCAAATCTAACGGATAATTTTTAGCTTCTCCGCCTTGAATTTTTTCACCGTTCGCATAACCGTCAAAATCAATTACTGCAATATCGGTTTCTTTAGTAGGTCTGTCAGTAACAATTTCCTGAGTGCTATGCTGATTCAAAAGATTATCAATTGATTTTTGCATTGCAGCATCATCAACCGGAGTATCTTTTACTTCAAGTTTTAGACCTTTATATTCTCCAAGAGTAACTTCCGGTCTTAATTCCGCTTTAGCGGTAACTGTTAAATCTTCGCCCATATTAAAGTTATAATCTGTGATATAAGGCTGAGCAATGATATCTAAGTTATTATCAACTACAGCCTGATTAATAGCTTTAGGCATCAGGTTTTCAATAGCTTCCTGCTTAATTCTTTCAGTTCCGACATGTCTTTCAACAACTGCACGTGGAGCTTTTCCTTTTCTGAAACCGTCAATATTTACATATTGAGATATTCTTTGAACAGCTTTGTTATACGCATCTGCTGCATCTTTCGCAGGAATAGTAATATCTAATTTTACTACATTTTCTTTTTCTTTTTCTAAAGTTACTTTCATTATTTTATCCTTTATTAAGTAATACTTGTACTAAAATCATACAGCAAAAAAGAATTTGCGCAAGTCGTTAAGTTAAGCGAAGTTTATGGTATAATAAAAGTCATGGTAAGGTTGATTAACGGAAAAAATGTCGGTGCACTTGCTAATGTTGCATACAGAATATTAAGAGTACAGGAAATATTTACGCACATAGAGGAGTTAAATAATCCCTGTCTTACACCATGCATATATGCCATGTGGCATGCTAACCAGTTTATGGTGCACGGTATAAGAAACAGGGACAAAGTAAATATACTTATCAGCAATTCCATTGACGGAGAAATTGTTGCAAGAACCTGTGAAAATTGGGGATTTAAAGTCATACGAGGCTCCTCAAACAAAAAAGGTGCTGTTGCATCAACTTTCCAAATGATTGACCAGTTAAAGGAAGGGAATTACGTTGCAATTATGGTTGACGGACCTCACGGACCGCTGCATAAAGTTAAAAACGGAGCAATAAAAATTGCACAAATGTCAGGTGCTCCTATTGTTCCTTCATACTGGTATTCTCCACAAAAAACTTTTATAAGCCTGCCATCGTGGGACAAAATGAAAACACCTCTCGGCTTTTGTAATATTTTAAACATATACGGCGAGCCTGTATATGTAAAACCTGATGCCACAGAAGAAGATATCAATAAGGTAAAAGAAAAAATTAAAGCTTCACTTGAAGAACTTGAAAAAAATGCACCTGAGCTTTATAACGAGGCAAAAAAACAAGGATTATGGAAAAAGAAAAAAAACTAAACATATCAGCAATTCAGATGTGTTCAAAGGTTGGGGATAAAAAAGCTAATTTCGAAAAGGTATCTGACTTAATCTTAAGAGATATAACTTCTGAAACGGATGTTATTGTGCTGCCGGAAGTCTGGACAGTAGGCTGGTCGCCAAAACATTTCAGAGAAAGCGCAGAAAAAATTAACAGCAGCGAAACAGTTAATTTTCTTTCTGAAACTGCAAAAAAATATAATAGCTGGGTTATCGGAGGAAGCTTTATCGAAAAAGACGATGCAGGAAATTATTATAATACCTGTCCTGTAATTAATAGAAGTGGCGAATTAATTTGCAAATATTCAAAAAACCATCTTTTTTCATATTACGGATGCGATGAGGGAAAATTTATCACAACAGGAAATAATCCTGTTATGGTTGATATTGAAGGCATTAAAACAGGACTTACGATTTGTTATGACATTCGTTTTCCGGAAATTTACAGAGCCTACAGAAAAGCCGGAGCTGATCTGTTTATAAACTGTGCTGCCTGGGGATTAAACAAACCTGTTCCCTGGGAATGTATGACAAGATGCAGGGCTGTTGAAAATCAAACTTTTATGGTAGCATTAACTCAATCAGGTTACATTGAAAACGGCGAATGGAATATCGGACATTCCAGACTAATTGATTTCAAAGGTGAGTCACTGACAGAGATTAAAGACCAAAAAGAAGGCGCAATGACTGCAAGCTTATACTTCAATGAAATGTATGAATTTAGGGATAAATGCACCTGTATAAAAGATATTAAAGAAACCTATGAGGTAGAAATTATATGAAAAAAATATTAACCGTTTTATTTGCACTTATTTCATTAACTGCAATCCAAACAAAAACTGAAGCAGCTGCAATTGACAGGACAATTTCATCTTCAGGAATTAATAAAAGTGCTGTTTCAGTATCGGTTAAAGATGTTAAAACAGGCAAAACTGTTTATAAATTAAACGAAAAACAGCCGAACATGCCTGCTTCTACTCTGAAAATAATTACACTTTCCGCCTCTTTAGACACTCTGGGTGAAGATTACGAATTCAAAACACAGTTATATAAAAATACCAATAACGAATTGATACTTAAACTTGGCGCTGATCCTTTTTTGCGTTCATCAGAAATTAAAGAATTAATTGCTTCTGCAACAGAAAAAAAAATACTATCACCAAAAGCAATTTATATTGATGACTACGTTCTTGACAGTACAGAATGGGGAGAAGGCTGGCAATGGGATGACGACTTAAATCCTTTAATGCCGAAATTCAGCTCGTATAACCTTGACGGAAACCTTCTGAAAATAATCATTGCACCAACCTCACAAGGTTCTCCTGCCAATATTTATACAGCTAAATTCTATCCTACAACCTTTATGAACCTTGTAACTACAGGTGATAAAAGTGATATAACTATAAGCCGGAATAACAGCATTTCTCCTGATTTATTAACTGTTGAAGGAACTGTTAAAGGTCAGATTTCAAAACAAATTCCGATAAATCATCCTAAAAGATATTTTATATTAAGACTGGAAGATGCTATCCGCTCCGAAAAAATGGATTATTACGGCAAATTCTCACAAAAGAAAACTCCGGACACAAACATATATCTTGTTTCTGAAATATCTCATCCTGTTGAACCGGCAATAGAACAAATACTAAAAAACAGCAATAATTTCGTTGCGGAAACCGTCTTTAAAATTGCAGGCGGACAGTTTGTAAAAAATACGGGTTCATTAGAAAACTCTCTGAAAATGCTCAATGCATACTTTGAGAAAATCGGCTTAAATGCAGAAGATATAAAAATAGTCGACGGAAGCGGAGTTTCTAAAAACAATATAATAACAGCCGATTTTATGAGTGAATTCTTAGTCAAAAAAACAGACTGCGAAAACTTTGTAAACTCACTTCCGACATCAGGAGAAGGTACTCTAAAATCAAGAATGCTCTATTTTAAAGATAATTTGCGGGCAAAAACAGGTACACTAGCGGACGTAAGCGCAATCGCAGGCTACATTACATCAAGAAGCGGAAAAACATACGCATTTGATATAATGATTAATGATCCTAAATCTAAAATTACCGATAAAAAGTCACTTGAAGAATATATTCTGAGAGATATATACACAAGCTATTAAGCAAGCTTTTCTCCAAAAATTATTCTCGTAAGCATTCCTGCTAACCCACCGATAACACCAAGAACAATTGCTGTTTGAACTCTGGCTTTAGGAATAAATTTTTTCACGACTTTATAAGCATTTTCCATTTTCGGAGCTCTTACAAGTTCAGCTAGTTTAGCCTCGCCTAAGTTCTTTTTAGATGCCTCTGATAATGCACTTCTTGCATCAACTATGGCAGCATAAGCTGTTTTATGAGCCTCAGTGCCGGCATTTAAAACATTCTCCGGTAAAGTTTTTACAAATGTATCAGGCTTTTGTGTCAAAAGTTGTTCCAAGTTAAATTTTCTTGGAGCAAGAGTATACCCGATACCTGCACCGATTATTGCGGAGCCGGCTCCTACTTCAGCAGGAGTAACAGAAGAAGTTCTGCTCATAATAACCTCCTATTATCTTAATATCACACTAAACCACTACATATATTTAAACTCATAATTATACATTTTTGTGGCATTTTTCAAACAGAATTTACATCTTGTAACAATTCGTAAATTAAGCTAATATATGATATATTAAAGAGAAAAGGAGAATAGAATGGAACCCTTTGTTACAATAATAACACCCACTCATAATCTTTTGGAAAACAACCTGGCTGATGACTTTAATCTGCTTATATCTTTATTGGATATGCAGACATATCCTAATATAGAACATTTGATTATTGATAATATGTCAAACGACGGTACTGTTGAAATGCTTAAAGATTATAAAAACAAGGGGTACATAAACTTTTTTTCAGAACGGGATACCGGAAAATTCAATGCTTATAATAAAGGTGTTATGAGAGCTAAAGGTAAATATGTTACCTTTTTAAGCTGCGATGATTTTATACATGATATAACCTCCATATACGATATAGTAAATCTTATGGAAGCAAATGAAGCTGATTTTACCTTTGCTCCTGCATATTGCAGACATCCGGAGGGATTTGTATTCTTGTTTGCTCCATCTATGCATAATGCTTTTCAGGTAATGCCATGTGCAAGGCAGGCAATGTTTTTCAAAAAATCTATGATAGAAAAAGAAGGTTATTTCGATGAAAAATTCAAAACAATGTCTGATTTTGATTTTATAATGCGTATAATCATGAAGCGTTACACACCTGTTTATTTCGACAACAATTATGTAACGTATAAATACGGGGTGAAAGCTATGGAAAATCCTCAGCGCTCTGAAGAAGAAAGTAAAGCTATTTACTTCAAAAATTTCAGAACACTTTATCCGCTGAATGATGATTTATTAAATAAAATGGCTAAATTTTCAGAGTTTCCACAGCCGCTTCTTGAAAAGTTATCCAAATATTTTCCTGATGAGGACAGGGAATTATTCTTTGACAGATGCACTCAAATGCATCAGCTGAGAGTTGATGCTCAAAGACAGCAGTAAACATAATTTTGTAAAACTTCTTTAAAAATTTGCAAAAAAATCTTTGCTGCGTATGATATAAATAGAGATTAAGTACTAGATAAGTTAGGGAATTAAAATGATTCAACAGAGAGTAGCAGTTATCGGCTGCGGTGTATGGGGCAGAAATATTGTCCGTAATTTTTATAATTTAAACGTTCTTGACACTGTATGTGATATTGATGAAGAAAACCTTAAAAAAGTTACCGAACAGTACCCCGGTGTTAAGGTTACACGTGATTTTAACGACATTATTAACAACAAAACAATTACCGGAGTTTGTGTTGTAACTCCAAGCCACACACACTATAACATGGTAAAAGCTATGCTTGAAGCAGGTAAAAACGTTTATGTGGAAAAACCCATTTCAACAGTTGCAGCAGAAGCAAGAGATTTAACACAGCTTGCACATGACAAAGGACTTGTTTTAATGGTAGGTCATCTGCTTCTTTATCATCCTGCCGTAAACCGTCTTAAAATGTTGGTTGAAGAAGGTGCTTTAGGAAAAATAGTTTATGCCCAAAGCGACCGTTTAAACGTTAATTACTTTAAAAATGACCGAAGCGTTATGTGGGATTTAGCCCCGCACGATGTTTCTATGATAAGCTATGTCACAGGAAAAGAGCCGGTAAGAGTAATTTCTGCAACAGGCTGCTCATCAGAACAAAATGAAATAATGGACATAACTCATATCGGAATAGAATTTGAAGACGGTGTTATCGGACAAATATCAGACAGCTGGATTACACCGAGAAAACATGTTCAGCTTCTTGTAAGAGGCACAAAAGCTACTGCTATATTAGATGACACTGTTCCTGAAAATAAACTTGTTGTTTTTGATAATTTCTCAAGAGATAATACGCAAAATATTAAACTTGATTATCTTGAAATTGAACCGTTAAAACTTGAATGCCAGCATTTTATAAGCTGCTGTGAATCAGGTAAAAAAGCACGATCTGACGGTGACAACGGATTTATGGTTACAAAAATCCTTGAAGAAGCTGAAAAGATTATGCTTGGAGATAAAGTCAAAAAACTTGATAAAGTAGATTTCGCATTATCAAGAACAAAAAGATAATAAAAATAGAGACATCTGGATAAAAGGAATAAATATGAATATTAAAAATAATCTTGCAAACATAATTTCAATCGGAAGAGTTTTCGTTGCTTATGCTGCAATAGCGCTTTTATATGTAAGAACAACCTGGGCATATATATTAGCATTCGTTTTAACTATTATTGCATTTGCACTTGACGGATTGGACGGATATGTTGCCAGAAAATTAAACCAATCTTCGGAATGGGGGTCTGTTCTAGACATTTTGGGCGACAGAATTGTAGAAGTTTCATATTGGACTGTATTTGCGGTTATGGGCTGGATTAGCATAATTTTTCCCCTCGTATGTGTAGCCAGAGCATTCACTACAGACGGAATAAGAAGTGTTGCATTGTCTAAAGGTATGACTGCCTTCGGAGAAAAATCAATGCAGACTACAGCATGGGGTAAATTTATTTGTTCGTCGAAATTCATGAGAATAAGCTATGCTGTTGCTAAAGTACTGGCATTTATGCTTTTAATCGTTGTAAATACACCGGGAATGGAATTGTGGAACGGCACACCTGCATTGCATATAGTTACAATGATTTTTGCATGGGCTGCTATTATTTTCTGTGTAGTCAGAGCAATACCGGTTGTTGCGGAAAGCGGAAAGTTATTTAACAATGAGCAAGCTTAATATTGTCTTATATGAGCCGGAAATACCTCAAAACACAGGAAACATAGCAAGACTTTGCGCTTGTACCGGTGCAAGTTTATATCTTGTCGGCAAGCTTGGTTTTTCACTTTCAAGCAAATATACAAAACGGGCAGGTTTAGACTACTGGGACAGTGTTGATTTGCATAAAGTTGAGACAATGGATGAATTGCTTGCGGCAAACAAGTGTGCTAATTTTTATTACCTTACAACAAAAACTACAAAGAAGTATACTGATATAAAATTTCAAGACGGCGATTTTATAGTTTTCGGACCCGAAACAAGAGGACTTCCCGAAAAATATGTTAAAGATGCCAATGCATTAACAATTCCGATGAAGGAAGGCGAAAGAAGTTTAAATTTATCAAATTCTGTTGCTATTGTTGCTTATGAGGTGATAAGACAAAATGGATTATAACTTACCAAAACTGCCTGACAGAGAAGAAAATTCAAATAAAGGAACTTTCGGAAAAATCCTGAATGTATCAGGTTCTGAATATATGACTGGCGCTGCATATCTTTCATCAATTTCCGCATTAAAAATCGGTGCAGGATATGTTGAACTTGCGAGCCATAAAAATGTACTTCAGGCTGCTGCGGCGTTATCACCTGAAATCGTTCTTGCTCCAGTGAATAAAATTCCCGAAATAATTAAAACTTCTACGGTTTTATTAATAGGATGCGGGCTTTCAACAGATAAAGAAGCTGAAAAACTCTTTAAAAACACTTTAAAACTTGCTGCTGATATGCCTGTTGTAGTTGATGCAGACGGATTAAATATTTTGTCAAAAGAAAATATAAAACTTCCCGAAAAAGTTATTCTTACGCCTCACCCTAAAGAAGCATCAAGACTATTAAATTGTTCTCTGGAAGAAATATTGAACAATATGGAAAAATCTGCAATAGAAATTTCAAAAAAATACAACAGTATTACTGTATTGAAATCTCATAAAACAATAGTTACAGACGGTAAAAAAATGTACTGCAATAACACCGGAAACAGTGCGCTTGCAAAAGCAGGAAGCGGAGATGTACTTGCAGGCATGATATCAGGACTTCTTGCTCAAAAAATGGAAGCATTTGATGCAGCGGCTTTAGGGGTTTATCTGCATGGGTTTGCAGGAGATCTGGCAAAAAATGACCTGACTGCTTACGGAGTTTTAGCTTCCGATACAATCAGGTACATTTCAGATGCTATAAAAAATTATCTTAAGAAAGAAAATTGATACTGTTTTCCGGGATAATTTCATTTGAAGCTGATTTATTTAAATATAAATCAGGAACATTAGTTTTTGTAACAGCAATAGAATCCATAATTTTATTCTGTCCTATTTCACGAGCTTTAACCGGCACAGGTCCGAAATATGCATCAGCCGGAAGATATTGTCCAGCTTTAGATGCTTCTCTGTTTTTGTTTATAATAACTCTGCCGGCAGTTCTGATTGTATCTTGTAAATCTGCTTCAATTTGTGCTGCTTTTCTTTCCATATATTGAGCATAATAATTTGTTTTGCCAGCACCGGTAAATGTAACATTTTGAATCATTTTAATCTATTCTCCTATTTTTTTACTATTCATATTAATACCTATAAAAAAAATAATTGTTGTTATACGAAAAATTATTTTACAATTATTAACAAAATTATAATAGTATATCAAGACAGGATATCAATTAGACACTTTACCTAGTACAACTCTGCGGGAAGCTCCGGTACATGAAGGAAGATTATTAGGAATATTATAAAAAGTACAGTACCCCAAAAGAGCAAACGCCATAACTTCTTTAAAATTATTGGAGATTCCGTAAGCTTCATGCGTTTTTAAATCAATGTATTTAGGTAAATAATGCCTTAAATATTTCATTAAAGTCGGATTATATGCTCCGCCTCCGCCTACAATAACCTCTTTAACATCAATATCCGGATAAATAAAACTTTCATAAGCTTTAGTAATAGATTTCGCTGTAAGAGCTGTAACCGTTGCTATAATATCTTCCGGATTTTTCGGACCAAAACGCAGAGCATTTTCAATATATAAAGGCGAAAAATATTCTCTGCCCGTAGTTTTTGGAGGAACTTTAAAATAGTAATCATCCTGCATCAAACATTCAAGCCAGCTTTCCGATACTTTACCGGAATTAGCTATTTCACCGTCTTTGTCATAAGGCTTTGAAAAGAATTTATTAGTGCAGTAATCAATCATTATATTACCTAACCCCGTGTCAAAACCGAATGTTGGGAATTCCTGAGAAACAACTGTCACATTAGAAATTCCGCCAATATTTTGCACAAGAACATTTTTCTTTAAAGGTTTAAACCACTTTTCATCAGCAAAGCAAACAAGCGGAGCACCTTCTCCGCCGGCAGCAATATCAGCTTCCCTGAAATTAGAAATAGTCATACACCCTGTTTGTTGAGCTATAACAGAACTTTCGCCAATCTGAAGAGTACTTTTTAATGATACTTTGTCAAGTTTTTCATCTTGCGGAAAATGATATATAGTTTGACCGTGACTTGCGATAAAATCAGGTTTTCCGTGTTCAGAAATCAACACTTTACAAGCATCTGCAAAACATTGTCCGATTGCAAAATTCATCTGGCAGACATCACGAACAGTAGCATTACCGGAAAAAAGACTAAATATTTTTGCTCTTATATGCTCAGGATATTTATAATTAATCCCAGAAATAAGTTTTACGGATAAATCAGGTCTTACCTCGCATAAACCTGCATCAATACTGTCGCATGAGGTACCTGACATTAAACCTATGACCTTTTTTGACTGTAATTCTTCCATATCATATATAATATAAAAAAGCTTGCAAAAGCGCAAGCTTAGCAATTTACGTTACAACTATCCCGTAAATCTCCTTCATAAAACTTTTTGTAAATCCCCAAAATTAATAATTTAATAAATAAAAATATCCCTAATCTTTTGCACTCTCTGCTACATACGTCCTTTTTTTTGTATATCTTCCAATTATTCCCGGACTTTTGCCATCACCTCTTTTTCTACTTTGTCCTAACTAACCTCTATTCTCCTCTGGCAGCCGTTCCTCAGATTAGGAACTCCTCCTTAGTTCATATCCTTAATGTAAATCTAAGTAAAAAGTTTGACAAGTAAAGAAAATAAAAATAAAATTTACAATTGACCATGCCCCTTGTAAATACAATAAAAAATTCAAGTTCTTAAATCTTAATGAAGTAATCTTAATGAAATTAAGTAAAATTCTTAAATAAATTAATTGACATTAAATAATTATTGTAAAATTCCCCATGGCTGTACATGCTTACAATTTTATAGTAAAATATTAACGGGGAAGTGTAATTATGAAACAATTTTTAAAAGATCAAAAAATAACTTACAATTTAATGTCCTTTACAGGATATAAAGCATTGGTATTATTCAACCTTTTAACAGAAGGTCCGAAATCTTATAACGAGATTTGCGAATATTTCATGAACCATCCGTATTTAAGAGAAAAGATTTCAATAGATACATTGAGAGTATATATTAATTCGCTTAAACGTGTCGGATGCGAAGTAAAAAGATTCAGAGGCGAGGACAAAGAATCAAGATACGTCATTCTTGCACATCCGTTTGAGTTAAATATAACTGCGGACGAAATGCAAAGTATTATTAAAATATATAAGAGCCTTGTTAAAAACATAGATATCAAAGAACTTCTTTCTCTTGAAAATTTCTTTGAAAAGATATACTCATATATAAAAAATGATGAGTTTTTATCAAATATAAGAAAAGTATCTATGCTTAACGGTATTGATAAAGAGCTGTTATCAAACCTGATTACATGCTGTGATAAAAAAGACCAGATTGTAATCACTTATAACTCTCCTAATTCAGGAAAGAAAAATATTGAATTAATTGCTGACAAAATAGAAATAAATAACGGTAAAATTTATCTTTACGGTATCGGTTTTGAATACATGCAATACGGAAGCTTTTTATTAAACAGAATTAAACAGATTAATGAAATAAAAATAGGAAAAACAATTCCGACAGGAATAAAAGAACTTACAGTAACCTATGAACTTGAATGTAATCCGGATAAATTTGAACCGGCAGAAGATGAAAAAATAATCAAAAAAGAAAATAATAAAGTTACTGTTGAAGTAACTACTTCAAATGAGTTCTTATTACGACAGAAGTTCTTAGAGCTGGGACCGTCAGTCAAGATATTAGGTCCCGAAAGCTTTAAAGAAGACTTTATTACCTGTCTGAAAGATATGAAAGCGGGGTATTATTGTGACTAAAAAACTAACAGAAAAATACAATGATTCTTGCGTTAAAATATTTGAATTTATAAAAATGCTTTATAACGGTGAAGTAGAATTTAAAACCGTACTTGATCACTTTTCTGACGGTCAGTACGACGGCACTTCAAATACTCACGTTACATTAAACAAATATCTGAATACATTAAAAATATTTGGTATAAAAGTTAAAAAGATTAACGGGAAATATCAAATGTTCAGCTCACCTTATAAAATAAAATTTGATAACAACGATATGAAAAGCATTGCTATCTTAAAACAGGCATGCGAACTTTTACCTGAAGGGAAAAACAAATCCAGTTTCAATTCCTTCCTAAGAGCTCTTGAACTTCGATATGACGAAAATGCCCAAAGCATATCTCAGGTAATGGATAACACGCAAACTTTGCATTTATCATTCTACCATTCGGAATTTGCACAACAGGTAAAACAGTGTGAAAAATTTTGTCAGGAAAAACAAAAACTTGAAATAATTTTTAATACGGAAAAAGGCGAAGAAATAAACTTAATATGCTCACCTGTTGAACAGGTTTACCAGAAAAGAAAAGTTTGCTTAAAAGTATTAGGCAACAGCGGCAGCAGAGTTTATGAAATACCGATTGAGAACATAAAATCTATAAAACAACTGCCTAACGTATCTTCTTCACAATCTTTACCAACAACAATTGTTTTCAGAATAAAAAACAGATTGGCAAGAAACTATAAAATCAGAGATTGGGAAAGACTTGATAAAATAGAAGGCGACGGCAGCCATATTATTGTTAATAAGAACGAAGATTTAAATAATTTATTGAAACGTATTATGAGATACGGAACAGAATGCGAGATTATTTCTCCTAAATTTATGCGTGAAGAAATGATTGAACTTATAAATAAAACTCTAGCAAATTATCAATAACATTATTTAACATTAAAAGTTTTTTATAAGCTAATGTGATACGATAAATATTATGGATAAAAATACTCAATACGTACCACTCCACCTGCACAGCGAATATTCGCTGTTAGATGGTGCCATAAAAGTAAAAGCATTATGCCAGTTTGCAAAAGAAAACAACATGCCGGCGGTTGCAATAACCGATCACGGTGTAATGTATTCTGCCATAGAGTTTTACAGAACAGCTAAAGAAATCGGTGTAAAAGCTATAGTCGGCTGTGAATTTTATGTTCATGACGGCGACATCCATGAAAAAAATGCACAGCACAATCCTCTTTATCACCTTGTGCTTCTAGCAAAAGATAAAGAAGGATACATGAACCTTGTTAAACTTGTATCCATAGCGCACTGCGAAGGTATGTATTACAAACCCCGTATTAACTTTGAACTTCTTCAAAAATATCATCAGGGATTAATATGTTCCTCTGCATGTCTTGGCGGCGAAGTTTTGCAAAACCTACTCAAAAATGACTATGAAGGCGCAAAGGCTGCTGCGAAACGCTACAAAGATTTATTCGGAGAAGATTACTATATTGAGCTTCAGGATCATGGTTTGGAAGAACAAAAAAGAACAAATCCTGATTTAATAAGAATTGCAAAAGAATTAGACATAAAAATGATTATCACAAATGACTCGCACTATTTGAAAAAAGAAGATGCAGACTGGCATGATACATTATTATGTCTACAAACAAACGCTTTAAAATCTGACGAAAACCGCTTCCATTTTCCGAACAATGAATTTTACGTAAAAACACCTGTGGAATTGCGTGATTCTTTTAAATGGATGGAAAGCGATTTATTTGATGAATGTATTAAAAACACAGTTGATATTGCAGATAAATGCCACTTAATAATGGAAATGGGCAAAAGTCCTTTGCCTCACTATGAAGTACCGGCAGGTCATACAGTCGAAAGCTACCTTGATTACGTTGTTCATGAAGGCTTAAAAGAAAGATACGGAGAAGTTCCGCCTGAAATAGAAGAACGTGTTAAGTATGAACTCGGTATTATCGAACAAATGGGATTTTCCGCTTACTTCCTAATCACCTGGGACTTTGTACACTTTGCTAAAACACATGGAATTCCCGTTGGTCCCGGAAGAGGTTCTGCAGCAGGTTCGGTTGTTGCTTACGCACTTAAAATTACAGAACTTGATCCTATAAAACATCATCTCTTGTTTGAAAGATTTTTGAACCCTGAAAGATACAGTATGCCCGATGTGGATATTGACTTCTGCATCGAACGACGTGGCGAAGTAATTGATTATGTTGCACAAAAATACGGTGCAGATAAAGTTTGCCAGATTATTACTTTTGGTACTTATGCTGCTAAAGCCGCAATGAAAGGGGTTGCAAGAGTATTTGACATCCCGTATGCAAGAAGCAACCAGCTTGCCTCTTTAATTCCCAACGAACCTAAAGCACATATTGATGATGCATTGCAAGAAGGAATGGAACTTAAAAAGCTTTACGATGAAGATCCTGAAGTAAAACGCCTTGTTGATATGGCAAAAGCTATTGAAGGTATAAAAAATAACACAGGTACTCACGCAGCAGGGGTTATCATCGCTCACAAACCTCTTAATGAAATAGTTCCCGTCCAGCCTTCAAAAGACGGTATTATTGTAACCGAATATCCTATGGCAGATTTAGAAAAACTCGGTCTGTTAAAAATGGACTTTTTAGGTCTGCGTAACCTTACAATGATACACAAGACAATGAAGCTTATTAAGCTCCGTCAGGGAATTGAATTTGATGTAGACAGAATACCTCTTGATGACAAACCGACATACGATATGCTTATAAAAGGCGACACTGACGGTGTATTCCAGCTTGAATCTTCAGGAATGAAAAAACTGGTTAAAGACTTAAAACCTGACGTGTTTGAAGATTTAGGCGCTTTGGTTGCCCTTTTCCGTCCGGGACCGCTTCAGGCAGGGATGGTAGAAGACTTCGTTGAACGTAAACACGGACGTAAAGAAATTACTTACCCGCATCCGAGCCTTGTTCCCGTATTAAAAGATACATACGGAACCATTGTTTATCAGGAACAAATCATGCAGGTATTTCAGGTCTTAGCTGATTACACACTCGGTCAGGCGGACATGGTGCGCCGTATGATGGGTAAGAAAAAACTTGATGAAATGGCACAACAAAAAGGAAAATTTGTTGAAGGTGCTGCACGACACGGTATGACAGCAAAAGATGCTACGGCACTCTTTGAACAAATTGAAAAATTTGCGGAGTACTGTTTTAACAGATCGCACTCTGCGGCTTATGCTTTTGTTGCGTATCAGACAGCTTATCTGAAATGCCATTATCCTATCGAATATCTTGCTTCACTTTTAACAAGTGTTTCTGGAGATCAGGAAAAAACTCAGCTTTATATTGAAGAAGCTCAAAAAAACGGAATTAAAGTAATGCCTCCTGATATTAACAAATCATATGCAGAGTTCACTCCTGACGGAAATGATATCAGATTTGGACTGGCTTCGATTAAACAGGTCGGAGAAGGAGTTGTAGAAGCAATTATACAGGAACGTGAAGAAAACGGAGAGTTCAAATCTATATATGATTATTGCAAACGTCTTGATTCCAAATGCTGCAACAAAAAAACTCTTGAAGGTTTGATAAAAGCAGGCGCTTTTGCAAATATCGAAAAAAGCCGTAAACAGCTTATGGATAATATTGATTACATAACCGCAACAGCATCCAAAGAAGCTAAGGCTAAAGAATCAGGACAGGCAAGTTTATTTGACCTGCTTGGTGATACATCGGAAATTGAAGAAGCAAAATTCCAGCTTGCAGGAAGTGACGAGGAATATGATGCAAGACAGCTTCAAATTTTTGAAAAAGAATTTCTGGGATTTTATGTATCAAGCCACCCGCTTTCTACTATCAGAGATAAATTGCCGTTTTTAATGACACATAAGATTACTGAAATAAATGAAGTTGAAAATGATAAAGTAGTTACTATTTGCGGACTTGTTACAGCTACAAAACAAATTCCGACAAAGAAAGACCCTGCAAAATTTATCAGATTTGTAACTATTGAAGATTTATCAGGCAGAATTGATGTAATTGCTTTCAATGGTAAAATTGCAGAATATGGAGAATATTTGCAGAACGAACAACGTGTAATAATTTCAGGAAAAGTTAGCAGAAGAAGCGACGATGAACCTCCTGTTCTTCTTGTTGAAACCGTCAAAACCGTCGACAATTCAAATATATTTACGATAAAACTTCTTGATGATTTTAAATTTGAAGAAATTGTTCTGCTAAAAAATCTGCTGTGCGAACATTCAGGCTCGGATCCCGTAACATTTAAGTTGAAAGATTTAGATGGCGAAGTAAAAGTATTAACTGCCTCAATTTTCTGGGTGGAAAGTTCTAATGAACTTGTTAACAGACTAAAAAAACAATTCCCCGACAGACTTGAAGTGGATATTCGTTCAATGGACAGCAAAGATTCTGAACTTGTTGAAGTTTAATTCATTTTGATAAAAAAAACAAAAAAAATACTTGCAAAAAAAAATTGCTCATGTATAATAAAGAAGTAACCCAAATAAGCGGGGGTAATTCAGTGGTAGAATGCCTCCTTGCCAAGGAGGATGTCGCGAGTTCGAGCCTCGTCTCCCGCTCCATAAAAACCAGTCGAAAACGGCTGGTTTTTATTTATAAAAAATGCATAAAGAGGGATTATGGATAAGAAGAAAGTATTATTGGTAATTTTAGGGATTATTTGGTTAATAGGGATTATACTTAGAATTAAAACTTTTTTAACGGGCAGACCTTTATGGCATGACGAATGCTCCGTTGCACTCAGTCTTCTCGACAGAAACATGTTTGACTTCTTAAGACCTCTGGAACATTATCAATGCGCACCTCCGATATTCATGTCATTATCAAAACTCTTAACATATATATTCGGACTTCACGAAAATATTTTGAGAATTATACCTCTTTTTGCCGGAATTTTATCATTACCTGCTTTTTATTTCTTATCAAAAGATTTTCTTAAGAGTAAGTGGCTGATTTTAATTGTTAACTTCCTATTTGCGGTCAATTATCAGTTAATATACTATTCACAAGAGTTTAAGCAGTATTCATCAGATGTTCTTATTTCAATTTTAACACTTTATTATTTAGCTAAAATTGATATAGTTAATCTTAAAACAAAACAAGTCATTATATTTGGAATTTTAATTTCTTTATTGCCTCTTATGGCATTTCCGACAGCATTTATTATTTTTCCATATATTTTAATGCAAATTTTTAAATACAAAAAATCTGTAATAAAAAAACTATTATTATTTTTAATCCCGTCTTTGATAACCTTCACAACATATTACATAACTGTAGTTGCGGCATCACATGCCTCACAAATTGATATAGGAAGTTACTTCTGGGAACTTGGTTTTATAAAACTTAATCCTGTAAGCTGGCTGAAGTATTTAAAATAAATTTTGATTATTTCTTCAGCCCTAATAATATGCTTTTATTTGCATTAATTTTATTTATCACCGGAATTGTTTATACAATCAAGCAAAAAACAAATTTATCAAAACTTTTTTTATACACAATTACATTAACAGTTCTTGCTTCATTTTTTAAGTTTTATCCGCTTATACAAAGAACAAGCCTTTATCTGGTTCCCGTATTATTGCTAATCTTATCACTTCCTCTGGAATATATAAGCAAAACTAAAAAATTATATTCAGTCCTAATGATTTTATTTTTCGGCGTATATTTTTCGGGTTACTCTCTAAAATATTATAAACAATTCAATAATCCTGATATATTTATTGATGAAGATGCAAAAACATTAATGCAAACAATTAAAGATAATTATAAACATGATGAAATTGTAGCTTACAACATAGCATCAGATTCTGAATACATTTTTTACACAAGATATTTTAACTTTAAACCTAAAACAGATGTCAAAGTTAACACATTAGATAACAACAAAGAAACCTATTTTAGTATACTAAACCAACTTCCCCAAGGCAGAACCTACTGGTTCTATTATCCCTTTGAGTATGCCAAAAATCCTGTAATCGGATATCTTAAAGAATGGAGCAAAGACAAAAATGTGCTTTTGGAAAAAGAAATCAACAACTCTTACCTGCTGAAATTAAAAATAAAATAATAGTGTCTAAATATCTAAACATAAGCAGTCAGGCTTTCTTAAGCAACATTGAATTACAAAAATATTATATAACAAATAAAAAAATCCTCTTGACAATTAAAAATTTTCTTAATAAAATAATTCATGTGACTTGCCGACTTGGCTCAATGGTAGAGCAACGGTTTTGTAAACCGTAGGTTGTAGGTTCGATTCCTATAGTCGGCATTTTTTTAACCGAAAAACTTAAGAAAGCCCTTGTGGCATCTGCCTTTGTGGCGCAGGGGTAGCGCACTCCCTTGGTAAGGGAGAGGCCACGGGTTCAAATCCCGTCAAAGGCAAATTTTGAAAATAAAATATGGGTAGGTGCCCGAGTGGCTAAAGGGAGCAGACTGTAAATCTGCCGTCGAGAGACTACGGTGGTTCGAATCCACCCTTGCCCACCATAAAAGAGAAGTTATAAATAACTTCTCTTTTATTTTTTCATTAATAAAACTTTATTAAAACATTGCAGCAATTTTAGAAATAATATAAAATTAAAACGGTTATGAAAATTATAATTGATGTAAAACATATATTTATAATTACGGTTATTTTAATTTTTTCTATATATATTGGCAGAGAAGCTTTTTTCCACTTAACGATGCAAGCTCCGGAAGAAACAGAAATTTCAAGTAAAGAAATGGTTGAAACTCTTGATGCGCTAATGGGGAATTACTATAAAACTCAGGATATATTAACCATTCCAACTATTTTAAAATATATCTCTAACCTTAATGTTGTTGAATACAGCAAACACAAACCAGCCGTTATAGGATTTTTAACAGGGGTAATACATCAGGAAGGAAATAAAGAATTTGTTTCTGACTGGAAAAAATTGAAAATATCTTCCAAAACTAAACGTGCAATTGACATTGCCGTGATTGTTGAACAGCAAATCGAAGGTTTATTACATACAACAAATTATCTTAAAGACACTAAATCAATAGATTTCTACTGGGGGTATTTTGCCGCAACATATGATGAACGCTGCTTAAAACTTATTGTTAATACAAAAAATAATAAAGACTTGCCTGTTGAAGTTCAGCAAGAAGCTGAAAATACCTTAATTAAGAATAAATCAAAGTACAATCTTGATTATTAACATAACTTTAGATAAACTTGCCGATTGTACATTTTAAATGTAGCATATTATAGAAGTATTATAGGAGAGTGGATATGAAAAATTTATTTAAAATTCTGTTTTCTCTGCTTGTAAGTCTGATTATTGTTTCACCGGCTCTGGCTTATCCGGATGTTACATCTGACCATTGGGCTGCAAAACAGATTGAAATTTTAACAGAAAAAGGGGTTATTGTAGGTTATCCTGACGGAACATTTCAACCCGATGATAACGTTACACGTGCAGAGTTTGCATCAATGGCTATTAAAGCCTTGGGACAGGAACATACAACTGTAGCACAGCCTGTTAATTTTACGGACATAAGTCCTTCTTTCTGGGCTTATGATGCAATCCAAAAAGCTTTGTATTTTGATTTAATTTCCTGCCCGCCTCAAGGACAGCCTTTCAGACCTGATGATACAGTTACACGTGCAGAATCAATATCTGTTGCGGTTAACGCTTTAACTACAGAGCAAATCAGCACTTTTAAAGCTAAAGAAGTTTTGTCAAAAAGATTTGCAGATGTAAATGAAGTACCTGAATGGTTTATTATTCCTGCAGGCAAAGCTGAAATTTTAAGCATGCTCGTAACTATTCCTTCTGACAAAAAAGACAGAATTGAAGCTGACAGACCCGCAACAAGAGCAGAAGTTGCAGCAATTTTGTATGACATGATGGAACAGGCAAAACTTAATCCTAATGCTAAATTAGCAGAAGCAATGAGAAAGAAAACCGGCGAAGGTTACGTAGTTGAAAACGCAAAAGTTCAGGGAAGTTTGGGAACAATCCCTGCAGGCGCTGTAGTACCTGTAAAATTAACAAACTATGTAAGCTCACAATCATCACAACCGGGTGAAATCTATACTGCACAAGCTCCGGAAAACTACATTACAAAAGAAAAATTTATCCTTGTATATAAAGGTGCAAACCTTAAAGGACAACTTTTGGACGTAAGAAACGGTAAATGGTTTGTAAGAAATGGTGTTCTTGTTTTAGATAATTCATTAATTACAACTAACAATGACCAGACTGTAGGTTTCTCAGGTGTTGGTGAAGTTAAAAAACACAGAAACTTGTTTATGAAAATTGTCAGAGCAACATTAAAAGGAGAAAAACTTGAAGTAGCACCTGAAGGTACTGTTTATATCAAGCTTTTAAAACCAATCAATGTTGACCTTACAAACGGCTGGATTTACGAATAAATAATACACAATAGCAGATAAAAAACACTCTCTTTAAAGCAAGAGAGTGTTTTTGTATGCAATTTATTATAATAAAATCTACCTGAATAATTATAGATTACCTCCTGACACAGCGAACATTGAAGATTTTGGACTTAGTATTCATGGTACGGTGACCATAGCTGAAATCCTGGGTCCAACCCAACTCAGCAGAAGCCTGAGTGGCAGACCAATAGGGGGGATTCGTCGACGGTATTCTCAAGAGATTAGCGTTATAATACATAGCTAAGAGCTCGTCACGGTTAGGAAGTGTATATTCTTTGTTTTGGGCCGTACAGCTTGCACCTGCATCGTCAAATGTTGTTCTGCTTGCATCTTGCTTTACAACATCAGGAGCTACGGCAATAGAACTCTCATCCGGATATAAAATTGTTACAAAACCGATGTCTTTACCGACAGTGTTCGGTTTTCGAAGACCGTTCATATCATATATAGCATTTACACATACTACATCCTGCCCCAAATGATCTGCATCTTTATTGTCACTTAAACATGAATAATTGTAGAACAAAATCACAGAATAGCCGTTGGACATGACAAATCCATAACTTGTTACTCTTCGCATGATAATTGAACTCAAGTGTATATACGTAGCCAATTGATTTATACTTGTAGGCATAGGCATTTTTGTGCCTGCTAATGAAGTTATTTCGGCAGGAATGCCACAAGCTTGTAA
>ULOI01033684.1_pt1 | contig 58237 bp, 56 predicted proteins | sample 1952231 | NCBI WGS metagenome assembly ULOI01 (sample SAMEA4835593, study PRJEB28245) | human gut metagenome | biome: gut microbiome; material: fecal sample | place: Denmark | collected 2008
GTTTCTATTTTGTCCAAGAAACGGGGTTCATATCAAATGTAACGTCTTTTTTTTAAAATCTTTTACTATTTCGTTTCTAAATAATAAATATTTTTTTAAACATTCTTCTAAATTTAGTAATTCAATTATTTCAATATCGCTAATTAATTGATCGTGTGTTACTCTAGAAATAACTTCATAATTAGTTAAATCAATATAATCTTTTGACTTAAGGATTAAATTTTTTGTCCAATCATATATATACTTTGTATTAAAAGATTCAACCTCTAATACTGAATGCAATACATGAGTATGTGTTCCATTTATATATCCTGTTAATACTGAAGAATTTTGTATTTCTTTACAAAGCATTATTGAACGAGAATGACATCTTTTATATCTTAATTCCGATGTTAACTCATCATAGTATTTATTATCTATAAAGTCAGATATTTTACTAAATTTATATAGTCCTGGTTTTGATACAAAAAAATATTCATGTTCAATTTTAGCAGGTCTAAGTTTAAATCTGTATTTGCTTAAATTTTTATGATAATCATCAATTATGTATTTTGATGTACTATAATTAAACATAGTAAATTTTTCTAATTCAACAACTACTTGTTCTTCTAATGTTTGTTTTTGATCATATAAAGGAGTAATTTCATCTTTACATATTAAATCATATAAATTACAATCTTTACATGTTTTATTTTCTTTCATTTATATCACCTATTAAAATATATTAAATTATTATAAATGCTTGATATATTTTTTAGTTTCTATTTCTTTTACGATTTCATTTCTAAAAACTAAATATGGTTTTATACATATATTGTTTACTAATAAATCTGCATAATTTTCTTTATCATAAATTATTTCATCTTTAGTTATTTCACTTAATACTTTAAATTTATTTAGTTTATAATACTCATCTTTACTCATTATTAAGTTTTTTGTCCAATCATAAACATAATCGCCATTTAATTCTGTTGCAACAATTATTGAATGTAATAGGTGCAAATTATTTTCAGTTATGTATCCTGTAACTATCTTACTATTAGGAGTTATCAAAACAAGTTCTAATGATTTAGAATGACATTTACCATATCTTTCATCCGATTCTAATTCAAAAAAAATACTTGGTTCTTTAATAAATGTTGATATTTTTCTAAATGTATATTTTTTATTAAATGCTTCTACTATAAATATGCCATCTTTTTCATCAAGTGAAATAGAATTACTATTTATAAAACTTTCTAATTCTATTAATTCTTCTGGATTCATGGTTGCTATTTTAGTAATTGTCTCTATTAATCCCATAATAACTTGATTACTACTTACTTCTTTTAAATTTATTTGTTTTTGTTCTTCTTCACAACATGATTTAAAATTACATTTATCACACATACTTTTCATATAAAACTCCCCTTTTAAATATTTGTTCTTGCTATTTTAACATTTATTTGTTGTTTTGTAAAGTCAAACTAAAAAGCACCTGAAAGTGCTTTTTTTACGTAAATCATTGTAAAGTTTTTATATCATTTTTTTATTTAGTTATCCCTTATTTTAGCATTACATTTTTCTTGTACTTCTTTTATAATTTTATCAAAAATATCAGTTACTTCTGTATCGTTTAATGTACGAGTTGGATCACTAAATGTAAGTGTAAATGCAATTGATTTTTTATTTTCACCTATATTTTCACCCATATATACATCAAAAACATCAATATCAGTTAATAGTCTTCCGCCAGACTTCTTTATTTGATTCATTAAATCTTGAGCAGTTGTATTTTTATCAACAATGAATGCTAAATCTTTAACAACTTCTGGATATTTAGATGCAGGTTTAAATTTAATTGGTTTAATAGATTTCATCAATTTATTTAATGATATCTCAGCTACATATATTTCATCTTTTTGTAATGATGGATGAACTCTACCAACTATACCTATTCTTTCTCTGTCTAGTAAAATTTCTGCACATACGCCTGGGTGCAAATCTGGTATTGCGTTTTTATTAAATGAATATCTATTTTTAAATCCTAAATAATCTAGTAAATTTTCTATTATTCCTTTTATTAAATAAAAATCAACTTTAATGGTATTATTATTCCAATTATTAGAAATATAGTTACCTTTCATTAATATAGCAATCTTTGTTTCTTCTGTTAATGTTTTATCATATGTTTTACTGATTTCATATAATAAAATATCTTTTACTTTTCTTGCTTTATTATATTCATAAACATTTAAAAGTGATGAAATTATACTAGTTCTTATAACTGATTTATCAACACTCATCGGGTTTGGTAAAACAATGTTTTCTTTTTCTTCATATTTAAACAATTTAGCCATTTCAGGTGATACTAATGTATAAGTTTTTGCTTCATTTATTCCCAAACTTCTAAGACGTTTTGAAATAATTTTTCTATATTTTACATCGCCCTTATATTCGCCTTTTTTTATTTCTGCAACTGGTAGTGTTGAAACCAAATTATGATATCCATATAATCTTCCAATTTCTTCTGCTATATCATTTATATTTGGATCTATATCAAGTCTTCTATTTGGAATAGTGGCAATAAATTTATTGTCTTTTAGTTCATATTCAAATCCAAGTTTATTTAATTCTAATTCAACATCTTCTAAACTAATCTTTATTCCTAACATTGAATTAATATCTTCATTTGTAAATTCAACCTTTTTAGGAGTCTTAGGAAGTACATCATATTTTATAGTACCAGAAAGTACCTTTGCATTTGCATATTTTTCTAATAAGTAACAAGCTCTTTCTATAGCTTGAATTGTATATTCGTAATTTAAACCTTTTCCATAACGAATTGAAGCTTCACTTTTTAAATTCAAATTTGAAGCAGTATATCTTATACTTGTAGCATCAAATATAGCACTTTCTATTAAAATATTTTTTGTGTTATTATCTACTTCAGTATTTTCTCCACCCATTACACCAGCAATACATACAGGTTTACTTCCATCTGTTATTACTATATCATTTGGTGTCAAAATTCTTTCTTTACCATCAAGTGTTGTTATCATTTCATTTTCTTTAGCATCTCTTACTACTATATTATTTCCTAATTTATCTTTATCAAAGAAATGTAATGGTTGTCCAAATTCTAACATAACATAATTTGAAATATCCACAACATTATTTATAGAACGCATTCCTGCAGCTATTAATCTTCTTTTTATAAAATCTGGAGATTCTTTTATTTCAACATTTGTAACCATTTTAGCTAAATAATATGGACATTTATTGGTTTCTACTTTTAAATTAAAATGGTCTTTAATATCATCATTAATTGGAGTTGCTTGGTTTGATGGAATATTTACTTTTTTATTTAATATTGCAGCTATTTCATAAGCAAATCCTATGTGATAATAACAGTCATTATTTCTATGTTTATGAACATCTAATTCATATAAAGTGTCTTCCAAACCTAAATATTTTATAGGATTTTCTCCGATGGGAGCATTATTATCTAATTCATATATACCTTTTGCATAAGTTTCATCGTTTTTTTCTTCTAATCCAAGTTCATATAAAGCACATAACATACCATTTGATTCTACACCACGTATTTTTCCTTTTTTAATTTCGAAATTACCAGGTAAAATTGCACCTGGAAGTGCGACCATAACCTTCAAATTTTCTCTTACGTTTTTAGCACCACACACTATTTGTAATATTTCACTTCCAACATCAACTTTACAAATGTGTAAATGATCACTATCAGGATGTTCTACACATTCTACTACTTTACCAATAACTAAATTATCAATATGATTAGATATCACTTTTTCTATATTTATTCCAGCTTTAGTTATTTTGACAGCAAGTTCTTTTAAATCTTCACCTTCTAAATCAATATAATCTTTTACCCAACTTAAACTAATCATGTTATGCCTCCTTTCTATCAAATAATTTTGTTTCTTTTAAATTCGTTGTATAAAATACTCTTATATCATTTATTCCATATTTTAGCATAGCAAGTCTCTCTGCACCAAACCCAAATGCAAATCCTGTCCATTCATTAGGATCATATCCACAGTTTTTTAATACATTTGGATGTACTATACCTGCACCTGCTACTGTTATCCAGCCAGTATTTTTACATATATTACAACCTTTACCATGACAATTAAAACAACTTATATCTGTTTCTACTGATGGTTCTGTAAATTGATAATAACTTGGTCTAAATCTAGTTTTACAGTCATCACCAAATATTTTCTTTACAATAAAGTCTATAGTTCCTTTTAAATCTGACAAACTAACATTTTTATCAACTAGCAAACCTTCTATTTGCATAAATTGATGTGAATGGGTTGCGTCATCATCATCTCTTCTAAATGTTTTACCTGGACAAATCATTCTAATTGGTGTTACACCCTTTCCTTCTAGCATAGTTCTAGCTTGAACTGGAGATGTTTGACTACGCAATAATATTTCTTCATCTTTTATATAGAATGTGTCTTGTGCATCTCTCGCTGGATGTCCTTTTGGAATATTCAATAATTCAAAATTAAATTTATCTTCTTCTATTTCTGGTCCATCTACTACATCATATCCCATAGACATTAAAACATCTTCTATTTCTTCAACTATTTTTTCAAGTATGTTAGGTGCTCCAACTGGTATTTTAGTTGATGGTAAAGTTATATCAATACTTTCACTTTCTAGTTTTTTATTCAACTCTTCTGTATCAATTTTATTCTTTTTTTCTTCTATAATCAATGTTGCTTTATTTTTTAATTCATTTAATTTTGAACCAAATTCTTTTCTTTCTTCAACAGGAAGTGTTGCAATTTTACTTGTTAATAAACTTATTGTTCCCTTTTTACTTAAATACTTTATTCTTATTTCATTTAATTCATTATTTGTTTTTGCTTGTTTTACTTCTTCTTCAAGACTATTTAATATTTCTTCATTACTCATATTTTCCTCCTTAAAAAAAATCACATCCTAATAAGGACGTGATTACGTGGTACCACCTTAATTTATAGCAAAAGCTACCTTCTTAACTAAAACGCGTTACCGTTATAACTTTTCATTATAAAGTTCAGAAAATGAATTCATAAAATGTTATTACTAAATTTCCACCAACATTAGTTCTCTATATATAACTTATTTTACTACTACTTTTTCGTCATAACCTTTAATCAATATGTATTATATCATAATTTAAATTAATTTCAAACTTTTTTTAGCTTTAATAGCTTTTTATTTTCTACTTCTTTTCCTATTATTCCAAGTAATATTATAATTCCTATTATTGATAATATTTTTCCTGTTTTTAATAAAGGTGATGTATAAACTATTTTTATATCATGACTTCCTTTTGATATTGGGAATCCTATAAATGACTTATTTACTAATTCATAATTTGTTTTTGTGCCATCTACATAAATTGTAAATCCTTTATCATATGGAATTGTTAAATTAAAGTATCCATCATTTGTAACATTTATGTTGCCTTCTATTGTATTATTTTTTATTTTAGTTATATTTAATTTATCATAATTTTTTATAATTTCATTATAATCTAAAACGTATACATTTAAATTTTCTATCATGAAATTTCCTTTAGAAAATTCAACAGTTAAACTTTCCAAATTTTCTTCTGAAATAACATAATGGAATGTTTCATTTTGATTTGGATAAATCCATTTATCACATGTTATACTGTTTTTTATTCCATTTATTGTTATTGATACTTCCTTTTGTGTACAACTGTTTGGCTTTGTACCATTAAAATCGATAAGTAAAATCTTATTTTTTAATGGTGTTCTTAAATAAATATTAATTTTTCCTTTTTCTTCAACATTTACAGTAAATCTAGTATTAGATTTTCTTAGTTTTAGACCTTCTTTTGTATATGAATATTTTAAATCTACTTTTTCTATTTTTGACTTATATTCTTGTTCTACATCTTTGTTAACTATTACATAATTAAGTAAAGCTTCTATATTATATGGATAAGTTAATTTGTTATATTCTTCTTCACTCATTAAGTTGTTATTAACAAATCCTATAGAAAAAGCATTGTTATTTTCATATAAACCAATTCCATTTTTCTCATTTATTAAATTATATTTATTTCCAGGGTTAGATTTTGATATTATATATTTATTTCCCATATATGTATCAAATAATATGTTGTTTGTTGATCCTAACATAAAACTATTATAATATGGGTTGGCTTGTTTAAATTCGTTTCTAACAAAATTATAATAATAATTATTATATGTTGATGAATATATATTTGTTGTATAATATTTTGAATTATATATTTTATTTACTGTATAATTTGAATTAACTAAATTATTAACTCTATAATTAGTATCATAATTATCTAATAAACTTTCGTCTATATTAAATATTTCATCATATTTTTTATAACTAACATAATCTTCAGTAAAATTCATATAAAATCCAGAAAATATACTTAATAATACAACTGGTATGTAAACAATAAGTTCTTTTCTAAATTTATTATAAATAATTAGAATTAATAAGAATGTAAAGAAATCTAAATAATATATTATTGAATCTGTTCTACTAGCTAAAACAATGATATTCGCAAATAATAAAAATATTATTAATTTTTCTATATTTATTTTATTTTCAGTTAAATTTTTTATAAAAGTCCCTATTATTAAACATATAAGAGGTATAAATGGTATAAATACTTTGGCTCTAAAATATAATCCACCATTTAATAAACATGTAAATATTGGCACAAAAAACAATATTAGCAATGATATACCTAGAAATTTAAAGTTTTTTTTCTTTACATAAGCAAACCATAGTACTGAAATAAATGCAATACAAGTTAATCCTGTAGAGTAAGCCCCATATAATATTTTTGTTGGATTAACGTTTATTATTAGTAATTTAAATATATTATATGTACCAGTATTTCTTGTCTGTAATATCGTATAAAATACTGGTAATATTAATACTGAACTCATTAATATAGATACAAATATGTATAAAATAAAGATAAGCAAATCTTTTAAAAATTGTTTTATATCAAGTTTTTTTCTAACCTTTATTTTTTTAAATATAAAGTAAATTATAAGAACTAATATTCCACCTACACTATAATAAAAACTTGTCATAATCATTAAAAATGAACTTATTATAAGTAGTATTTTTTTATTTTTATTTATATATGAATCAACAGCTATAAGACCTAGAAGTAAAAAAGGCATATAGTTTACAAACATTATGTGTCTATGCATTTGAAATACTAAAGGACCTGAAGTTATAAAAATAATTGATGTTATAAGCGCTACTTTTTGTGAATATTTATTATTTCTAAGCCATTTATAAAATAAGAATGTTGATATATATAATATAATAATACTTATTCCCATAATATAATGAGTCATTTTTATAAATGGAAACAAGTATGATAAAAGTATTATTGGATTTAATAAGCCATAGTAAGCTATATTAAAAATATTTTGACCCGCACCATAATTTAGTGAAAAGTTAGGAATTAATGTTTTAGTATCATAAAATAATTGTCTTAAATATTCTGGGAATACTGTATGTTGATTTATCCAATCTGTGTCGGATCCAAACATATTAAATCCAGTTGGAATTAATATCATTAAAGTTAAAATTATAAATAAAATAGTTATATTTTTATATTCTTTTTTTAACATACGTTCCCACCTCTATGTGATATTATAGATAAAAAAGAAATAAAAATCAATCTTTATTTCTTATTAAAAACTAATTTTAAAAATAGTGTTGTTATTAAATCTAATAGTATTAAAAAAATTAGTATATATATTACTATATTTGGAATATATTTTATTATTTTATCTATTAATGGTTTTAATAAATATATAAAAGCTATTGAAGCTATTCCCCACAACAATGACATTTCTAAACATATATATTTTCCTATATTATATTTACAATCAGAATAATCCCAAAATACTATACCAAATATTTTTTCTATTAATATTCCACCAATCAATTCAAGTATAGTTAATGAAATAGTTGAAATTATAAATAAGGAAATTACTTTTAATACTTTATTTTTAATGTTTTTGGAAACGATTTTATTGATTAGCAATATTAAAACTGATCCAAAACCATAAACAACTGTCCATGGACCATATAATATACCACTGTTTCCTTTAAAGTTTCCACACACTACTGATTCTATAATAAATCCTATGATCGATGTTATAAAAAAATACTTTGCATAATACATCATAAATCACCATTTTTATTATGTTTTTATTGTTTTATATTATACAAAAAAGGCTATAAGCCTTTTATATAGTTTTAGATTTTTTTTCTTTTTGTTCTGTATATGATTTAAATCCAGATAAATCTTCTGTTATATCTATTGTTTTTCCATTTGTTGGTATCCATTCTGAAAATTTTTTAATTTGTTCTTCATTAAATAAATTTAAAAGTGATTGTAATGTTTGTGTATAACTAATACTAACATTTCCACTTCTTTTTTCCTTTAATCTTGTATTAGCTAAAGCCATTGAACTATAAAATCCATTTTCCATTATAAATTTACCCCCGCTTCTACTAATTTTTTTAGTAAAATTCTTGAATCATTGTTTACATATGCATTAAACATGTTATCAAAACCAACTACTGTTGTTATTATGTTTGCCATTATTGCTTCTTCTGGAAATATTTGAACTTCTCCATTATTTCCTACTAAATAGTTTGCAAGTACTTCAGTATATCCAACATTTAAAGCTTCTAATCTTCCATCTGTATTAAATCCCATACTAAAGTTATTTGAAGTTATTATGTTTAAAAGTTCAAACATTAAAACATGTCTTATATCATATTGTTTTTCCATTTCTTTTGTATTTAAATATAATATATTTGTTCTAAAGTCATACATAGAAATATCTTTATTTAAAAAATTATCGTTTTTTTCTATTTTTAACGTTTTTATTCTTTTATTTAGATTACTTAAATCAACACTAGGAAATTTATTATTAAATATAACAATTAGTTCAAATAGCCTTGCTTTTACTTCTCTTGTTAAATTTAAATTATTGTCTAATGATAATCTTATATCCTCTAACATAGTATCACCTAACTTTAATTTTAACATATCAAAAAAAATAAATCTATAGTTTTAAATAGATTTATCTTTTTTTAGTAATAATTTTAGTATATTTGTTTCTTTTTTCAAAGTACTTTTTTAATTTTACATGATTAAATTCATACTCTGTATTTAATATTTCAATCACTCCAGTATTAAGTAACATTTCCATAAATTCACCATAAGTTGTATATGCATTGAAATTATTAAATTTTAGAAACTTATAAAAATATTTTATAAAATAATCATAATATTCATCTACTGTTAGATTATTTTTTTCTAAATTTATTTTATATTTGTAATTAAAATTATTCATTATTTTATTAATAATTGGATTATTCGATATTAATGATAAATAAAGTGAAATAACTACTTTATCATCATTGGTTATATGTTTTCCATATACATAACCTTTTTTCTTAAAATCAACAAATAAATCAATTGAATCATATATCACACTGCATAATACTTCATTTTGTTCTTTCATATGTCCTCCTATTTATTTACAACATACAACAAACTAAAATAAAGTTAACTGACTAGATTCTGGCATACCATCAAGTATACCCATTAATTTCATTTTTTCAATTAATGTTGATGAAATGCGCGCTCTTTTTTGTAAATCTTCTATACTTATAAATTCTTTCTTTTCTCTTTCTTCAACTATATTTTGAGCAACTGTATCACCCAACCCATCTATTGATGAAAAAGGTGGATATATAGATAAATCATCTTTAACTCCCCATACTGTAGCTAAACTTTTATTTAAATCAACTGGTAAAAATTTAATATTACGAGCTGTTGCCTCCAAACATACTTTTAAACTTTCTAATTGTCCCATTTCTTTATTAGTAGCATCATAACCTTTATTTTGTATTTCTATAATTTTATTTTTTATTGTATCATAACCAGATATCATACTTTCAACATCTACATCGGTTGCTTTAGATGTAAGCCAAGATGCATAAAAGTATACCGGCATATGTACTTTATACCATGCAATTCTAAAGGCGCTTATTACATATGCTGCAGCATGTGCTTTTGGGAACATGTATTTTATCTTTTGACAAGAATCTATAAACCATTCTTCAATTCCTGCCTCTTCCATTGTTTTTCTATGACCTGCCCAAGTTTCAGGATCTTTACTTGCTTTTCCTTTACGTACAAATTCCATTATTTTAAATGCCTTTATAGGGGCTACTCCATGGTACATAAGATAAACCATAATATCATCACGACATCCTATAACCTCTTTAAATGGAACTATATTATTTTTTATTAATTCTTGTGCATTACCAAGCCATACATCTGTACCATGAGATAAACCTGATATTTTAATTAATTCTGCAAAGGTTGTTGGTTTTGTTTCTGCTACCATTCCAATTGTAAATGGTGTTCCAAATTCTGGTATTCCAAGTGTACCTGTATTACACATAATTTGTTCATTAGTTACTCCTAAAGCTTTTGTTGAAGTAAATATACTCATTGTATCTTTATCATCAAGTGGTACAGTTAATATATCCATTTTTGTTAAATCTTGTATCATACGTAATTGAGTTGGATCTGAGTGTCCTAGTATATCAAGTTTTAATAAATCCTGATCAATTGCATGATAATCAAAGTGTGTTGTTCTCCAAGCTGATTTTGGATCATCTGCTGGAAATTGAAATGGGGTAAAATCGGATACATCCATATAATCTGGAACAACTACTATTCCACCTGGATGCTGACCTGTTGTTCTTTTTACACCTGTACATCCTGCCGCAAGTCTTTCTACTTCTGCTGTACGCATAGATATTCCTTTATCTTCACAATATCCTTTTACAAAACCAAATGCTGTTTTTTCTGCAACAGTACCAATTGTTCCTGCCCTATAAACATTATCTACGCCAAATAATACTTTTGTATAATCATGTGCTGAAGCTTGATTTAAATCCGAAAAGTTAAGATCTATATCAGGAACTTTATCTGCATTAAATCCAAGAAATGTGGCAAATGGCATATCTTGACCATCTTTATACATTTTTTCATTACAATTTGGACAAGTTTTATCTGGAAGATCAAATCCGCTTGAATAATTAGCTCCTAATGGATTTCCATCTTCGTCATTAAATAAACTAGTTTTACATTTTAAACAACGATAATGAGCTGGTAAAGGGTTTACTTCTGTTATACCCATCATGGTTGCTACAAAAGATGAACCAACTGAACCACGGGAACCAACTAAATATCCATCATCATTTGAGTGTTTTACAAGTCTTTGTGCAATTAGGTATATAGGATCAAATCCACCACCTATTATTCCACCAAGTTCTTTCTTCATTTTTTTTGTTACATTTTCTTCTGTTTTTTCGCCATCTTCTATATTCCAATGATTGTTTAAATAATTTTTGATTGTTTCTTTTACTGAATAAAATCCCTCTAGTATATTCCTATGTAAATTTAAAAATGCTTCTTTATTTAAATTTTCTTCATCTATATCAGGATTTTTTTCTTTTATTTGTTCTTTCCAACATTTATAAACAATGTCCCCATATAATTCTTTTGCTATTCTTTCTTCTATATTGTATGGAAGATTTTCTCCATACCAATCTGCAGCTTTAGAATAAACTAAATCCGTTACTACTCTTGGACAATCTAGGTATGATTTTCCATCATCACTTTTAACTCTAGGAGAAAATGGTATTCCACCTGTATCTATTATTACTTCTATTTCTTCTGACATATCTAATATTTTATTTGTATTTTCAACAACTATTTCATAAGCCAGATCATGTCCTAAAAAGCTAAAATCTTCTAACATTTCTTCTGTAGTTCTGAAGTGTTGTGATGGAATTTCTTTAATACTATTTTTAGCTAGTGGATGTCTACCACCACCTGGTACTTTTTGATTAACAATAATTTGCCTATAGATTTTATCTTCTCTATCAAAATGATGTACATCTCCTGTAGCAACTATTATTTTACCTGCACTTTTGGTTTCTTCTATTATTTTTTTAATATGGTTTTCAAGTTCTAATTCACCACTAAAATCTCCAGTTTGAATTAAATGATTGTATACTTCTTTTGGTTGAACTTCTACATAATCATAAAAATTAATTATATTAGTTAATTCTTGTCCTTCTTTACTTCTTGCTTGTATGAAAACCTCAGATTCATAGCAACCACTACCTATTAATAATCCTTCTCTTAATTCTTCTAATTTACTTCTAAGAATTCTTGGAGTTTTATATAAATATACAGTATTAGCAAGTGATATTATTTTGAATAGGTTTTTTAAGCCTTTTTTATTAATGGCAATTGCATTAAAATGGAAAGTTCTACCAAATTTATGTATTTCATCTTTTGATATTAGGTTATCTAAATCACTTATTTTTTTGAAGTTTTGTGCGATTAATTTTTGTAACATTTTATGGAATACGTATGCAGTTCCCTCTGCATCGTAATCTGCCCTATGGTGAGCATCTTCATCCCAAGGTACATCATATCTTTTTACCAAAGCTGATAAACTATGACGAGCAAATCCTTGGTCTAATGTTCTTGATAATTCTAGTGTATCTATTACTGTGTTTTTAAATTCTCCAAGGTTATATTTTTTCATAGACATTTCTATAAACGAAATATCAAATTTGGCATTATGAGCTACCATAGGTAAACCATCTGCCCACTTTAAAAATCTTTTTGTTACGGTTTCTTCATCGTCTTTACCTTTTACCATTTCATCTGTAATACATGTTAGTTCTGTAATTTTATCTGGTATATGTCTTTTTGGATCTATTAATTCATCAAATCTATCTATTATATTACCATCACATATTTTAACAGCACCTATTTCAATCATTTGATCTTCTCCTGCTGCATTAAATCCAGTTGTTTCTGTATCAAATACAACATAAGTTGTTTCTGAAAGTGGTAAATCAGATGGTCTAACTACTATATTTACTGTATCATCAACAAGTGTTAATTCTGTACCATAAAGTCCTTTAAATATTGGTGGATTTTGTATTTTTAGATTTATTTCTTCTAATTTCTTTTCTAATTCTTCTTTTGGTTCTTCAAAATCTCCAGCTTTAAGTTTATCTTCTATTTGTTGTTTTTCTTGTTTTAATTGTTTTTTTAGATTTTTATTATATGAATTTATTATTCCATATGCTATTGGAAATGCTTGACAGCCATTATGATCTGTAATAGCAACTCCTCTATATCCCATTTCCATTGTTCTACTTACAAGTTCACATGTATGTTTACCCAAATCAAGTTTTGTTAAGCCATCCATTTGACTCATCATGGTATGTGCATGTAATTCAACTCTTTTTACTTCTGCATTATCTTTTCTTTTTTCAACTTTTTTATCAACAATATTTATATCTCTTGCATTTAATACAAGTTCTTTAGAATATATATCATTTTTTGTATATCCACTTATTTTATAGAATTTACCTTGTTTTAGTTTACTTTTTAATGAATTATATTCTTCATCATCTTTGGTAAAGATTTTGCAATACATACTATCTGTAAAGTCTGTAAGTTTAAGTGTAATTATTTTAAAATTGGACTTGCTGGATTCAAAATAATCTATACCAAACACATTTGCTTCTATTGTTACATTGTCTATTTCTGTTTTAATGTTTTTTATACTAGTTATTGTACTATCAATAGTTCTACCTAAAACAACATTAGGACTATCTTCAGTTTTTACTTTCCTATGCATTGGATTAAATTTACTATTTTTAATAGGTTGTTCAATTTTTACTTCTTCTTGTTTTGGAACTTCTATAACTAAACTCTGTTTTACTTCTTCTAATAAGTTCTCATTAAGAGTATCATTAATATTTATCTTTATTTCAAAATTACCAAATCCAGCTGAAGAAAATGTTTTTTGTAAATCTTCTTTTATAGTATCTAGTTTCATTTTTTCTGCTATATTTGCACATTCTATACTAAATGTATTTTTATCTAAAACTGTTTTATAGTTAATAAAACTTTCTAATAAAGGATTTTGTTTTTTATTTTCATTTATAACATATTTATAATATTCATTTATTAATGTATTATCTTTGTTTAATACTTCTATATTTGTACTTATATATTTGAATTCGCTATATTTTTCTTTTAAATGTTTTAAGAATAAATCATATACGTCAGTAGGTAATATATTTTCTAACTGTACAACAAAAATATATGAATCTTTATTTTTATTTGATATTATTTTAACTAAATTTCCATTTCCAAAATAATTATAATAATTTATTGGAAAATGAATTTGCTCTAGTAAAAGTTTTAATTTATCACGCATATGAACCACCTTAAATAGTATATCAAAAAAAAAGCATTCTAGTAAATAGAATTACTTTTTTATTTTAAAACAATTTTTTTATTTCCTGATGTTGTTTTTAACACAGTAATTTCTGTTCCATCTTCATCTGTTGTATTAGCTATTGCAGTTATATTTGTATTACTTAATATTAAATTTATTTCTTTTGTTGTTGCATTAAATGTATATAAATCACCTTCGCCACTTAAAAGGAAGTATGCAACATTATTGTTATTAATAATTGTAGATGACCAATACTTTATTGATTTTGGAAATTTTATGTCTTGATCATTGCACTTTGCGGTTGTTTCTGTATTAAAAATAAAAGTCCAACTTCCACATCCTAGACAATTATTTAAGACCACTTTATATGAATCAAAATCTACATCTGCATTAATATCTATTAATTCATATTTTTCTCCATTAACGATTAAATCATCTTTGTTTTCTATTTGTGAATCATTTTTTATATTATCTTTTTCTTCTGTTTGTTGATTATTTACTGTATTATCTTTTTTAATGAATTTATCATATACTGTAAAACTCATACTAGCTATTAATAAAATCAATAAAACGATTATTAATACTACTTTTACTGTATCTCCTTTTTTATTTTTTACTCCGTTTTGAATTTCATTCATTTTCAATTCTCCTTTACTATAGTCATTATCCTGTATATACATTTTATTGTCAATAAACAATAATTATATATTACATATAGTTTACAAATTAATAATAAATACAAATCTATCTTTTTCTTGCATATCTTTTTCAATTATTATGTTTGAGTTCGGATAATATTTATGAGCCATTTTTTTTATTTCATTTGCCTGTAAATATCCTATCTCAAAAGCAATAATATTTTTATCATTTAAGTAATTACTAGAATTTTTAATTATTTCTTCATAAAAATAAAGTCCATTATTTTTTGCATAAAGAGCTAGATGAGGTTCATTTTTTTTAACTATATCCATTATCTGCTCATCATAACTTATATATGGTGGATTACTTATAATTAAATCGTATTTATCACCTATATTATTAAATAAATCACTTTTTATAAAATTTATTTCACAATTATTTTCTAAAGCATTATTTTTTGCTACCACTAATGCATCTTCAGATATATCAACTGCTGTTATATCTAAACCTGGAATTTCTTTTTTTAATGCTATAGAAATACATCCACTACCTGTTCCTATATCTAAAACTTTAATATTTTCATTTAAATTTTTTTTTATTAAATTTATTGTTTTAAATATCAATTCTTCAGTTTCAAATCTTGGTATTAATACATTTTTATTAACATTAATTTTATAACCATAAAAATCAACATTTCCAACTATATATTGAACTGGTTCTCCATTATTTAACCTTTTAATTCCGTCCTCTAATTTATCACTTGGCAAGTATTTTTTTAAATATTCTATTTCATTCATTTTTTTCACCAATTTTATTATACAAAAATATAAAGAAAAAATATAGCTTAAACTATATTATCTCCTCTTAATTTTCTATTTTGATCTTCAACTATTAAAGCTTCTATTACTTTACCAATATCACCATTCATAACTCTATCAAGCGTATTTAAAGTAAAACCAATTCTGTGATCGGTAACTCTGTTTTGCGGATAATTATAAGTTCTTATTTTTTCAGAACGATCACCTGTACCAATTTTGCTTTTTCTTTCCGCACCTAACTCTTTTTCTCTTTCTTGAGTTTTTAAATCATATAAACGTGTTTTTAATATTTTAATAGCTTTCTCTTTATTTTTAATTTGACTTCTTTCAGTTTGAGAGTAAACAACTAGCCCTGTTGGTATATGAGTAAGTCTTACTGCTGAATCTGTTGTATTTACTCCCTGACCTCCACATCCACTACTTCTTGTAATGTCTATTCTTACTTCATTCATATCAAGATCAAAATCTATTTCTTCTGCTTCTGGCATTACAAGCACTGTTGATGTAGATGTATGAACTCTTCCTTGTGTTTCTGTGACCGGTACTCTTTGAACTCGATGTGCTCCACTTTCGTATTTTAGTTTTGAATAAACATTATCACCTTTTACTAAAAAACTAATTAAAGAATATCCACCAGCATCAGATTTTTCTTCTTCAAGTATTTCTATTTTCCAACCTTGATTCTCACAATACTTCTTGTACATATCAAATAGATCACCAGCAAATATATTTCCTTCATCTCCACCTGCTGCACCTCTAATTTCAACAATTACATTTTTTCCATCATTTGGATCTTTAGGTAATAATAATATTTCTATTTGTTTTTCTAAATCTGATTTTTTTTCTTCTAAACTACTTAATTCTTCTTTAGCAAATTCACTCATATCGGGGTCTTTGCACATTTCTTTTGCCGCATTTATATCATCTAAAACATTTTTATATACTTGATATATTTCATAAGCATCTTTTAAACCAGCTTGTTCTTTTGTTAATTCTAATGTTTTCTTTATATTTGAAACTACGTCTGGATTCATCATTTCTTCTGAAAGCTCATTATATCTTTTTTCAATAGCCTCTAATCTTTCTAACATATTTTTTCCTCCATAAACATGAAAATTATACTATAAATATATGTAATAAGCAAGAATTTACAATATTATTATCAAAAAAAAGATCGTTTGATCTTAATTTTCTTCTTCTATATCATCATCTGATAAAACTGATAAATCATCTAAATCATCATCTGTATCAATATCTTCATCATCTATTGCAGTTTCTATATCTTCATCAGTTTCTTCTTCCTCTTCGTTGTTTTCTATCTCTTCTTCATTTTCTTCCTCTTCATCATCTTCTACTTTAAGTTCAACTGCATGATTTTTTCTTAAATCCCACTTTGCATCATCTAATAATACAAATCTCTTATCAATAGTAAGTGATGTATAATAATCTCCTATTTTTTCTGAATACTCTGCATCTGAATATCCTAAAATTTCACATATTTTTTTAAATATTTCTGCTGTTGACATTGGTTTTTTATTTTCAGTTAATAAAATACAAGTTAAATCGGTATAAGAAAGAGCTTCTATCTCTTCTTTAGTCATATCTTTTAAATTCATATTTTTTCCTCCTACATTTCATCTGGTGCATTTATTCCAAGTAAACGCATTCCTTCTTTAAGAACTATTTTTGTTGCATAAGCAATTTGTAATCTAAATTCTGTTAGATTTTCATTTTCATCTATAAATTTATAATTTGCATAAAGCTTATTGAAATCTTGCGCTAAATCAATTATATATTTAGCAATTAAACTTGGATCATAATTATCTTTAGATTTCAATATTGTTTCTTCAAATTCATTTAATCTAAAAATAACATTCCATTCATATTCATTTATTTCTAAATTTTCATAGTCAACGCTATTATTTTTTAATTTTTTAATAAGCGAATTTGCTCTAGCACATGTATATTGAATATAAGGACCAGTTTCGCCTTCAAATTTTAATATATCCTCTAATTTAAATTCTATGTCATTTATTCTATAATTTTTTAAATCATTAAATATTACTGCACCTACTCCTACTTGTTTTATTACTTCATCTTTATTAGGTAAATTAGGATTTTTTTCTTCAATTATTTTTTTTGCAAGTTCTATTGAATTATCTAATAAAACATTTAATGATGCAGTTCTACCTCCTCTAGTTGACATCTTTTTGCCATCTTGTAAAACCATTCCAAATCCAATATGATGAATACTATCAAAGTAATCATATCCCATTTTTTGTAGCACTTCTTTTATTTGTTCAAAATGAAGTGTTTGTTCTGAACCTACAACATATAATATTTCATCAAAATTATATTTGTTTTTTCTATCTATTAAAGCTGCTATATCACGTGTAATATAAAGAGTTGTTCCATCACTTTTTTTAATAAGTGCTGGAGTTTTATTTTCTCCTAAATCTACTATAGTCGCACCTTCACTTATTTTTGAAATACCTTTTTTTTCTATTTCTTCAACAACATCATTTGCAAGATTTTTATAATATGATTCACCTGTATATGAATCAAATTTATTTATTCCTAATAAATCATAAGTTTTTTGGAAGTCTTTTAATGATTCTTCTTTAAACCAGTTCCATAATTCTAATGCTTCTTTATCATTTTCACAAAGTTTTTTAAACCATTTTCTTCCTTCATCTTCTAATTCTTTATTTTTTTCTACTTCTTCATGAAATTTAACGTATACTCGTTTTAGTTCTTGAATTGGATTTTCTTTGATTGCCTCAGCATTTCCCCATGTTTTATAGGCATATATTAGTTTTCCAAATTGTGTTCCATAATCCCCTAGATAATTTATAGTATAAACGTTATACCCAGTTTTAATACATATATTTTTAAGTGCTTCACCTATTACTGTACTTCTTAAATGTCCAACTCCAAAAGGCTTTGCAATGTTAGGAGATGAATATTCTATTACTACTGTTTTTGACTGTCCAATTTTAGATGAGCCAAATTCTTCTTTTTCTAAAGCTATTTTATCTAATATATTTTTAGAAAATTCTTTTTTATTTATAAACACATTGGCATAACCATTTACTACATTAATTTCATAATTACATAATTTTTCTTTTATCGTATTAGCAATATCATTAGGAGATTTTTTTAAAACTTTTGAATACGTAAAGCATGGTAGTGCGTAATCTCCCATTTCTCTCATTTTGGGTTTTTCTATTACTATATCTTCTTTTTTTATATAATCTTTTAATACATTATATACATCTTCTTTTAACTGTTGTTTTATATTCATTATTTCACCTCATAAAACAGATTTAATTTATAAAGTTCATCTTGTTTATTTAAATAATATTCTATATAAATATGATTATCACAAATAAGTTTTTTAGTAAATACAGTTAAAGGAATATTACCATATTTTTTAAGTTCATATAAGCCATTTGTTTCCTTATTTTCTATGAATATTAATTCAATATTATAATTATTATGTTTTCTTTTCATCTTAATTTCTTTATTTGGTTTTAGTTTAAGTGTAACTAATATATCATTTTCTTTATATGAAATTGTATCTGAATTATAAATTCCTACAAATTCTTGTTCATTATATATTATATTTTCATTACATGTAAGTGAAACTCTTAAATTAATTTTAGACATATTTTACCTACTTTTCTTTAACTAAACTACACCGCATTCATTATAGCATACATAAAGAGAATTGCAACTAATATTTTAAAATTTTTTTGTTTTAAAAAACAATTTATTAAACAAAAACTTATAAAATATTTTTTTTTATTAATAATAACTATAGAATGGTACGTGATAATATGAAGGTTTTAAAAAAAATAACTATTGTTTTTATGATAATAATTGGTATTCTATTATTTTCTTATATGGGATTATATTTATACGCAAAAATAACTCCAAAACTTTCTATAAATTCAGCAAATAATTATTATTTTTATGACATTAATGAAAATTTATACAATGGAAATAATGAAAATTGGATAAGTTTAAATGATATATCTGATAACTTAATTAACGCAACAATTTCTATTGAAGATAAACATTTTTACAATCATATTGGTTTTGATTATTTAAGAATTTTAAAATCTTTATATATAAACTTTAAACGTGGTGCGAATGTTCAAGGAGCATCTACAATTACTCAACAATATGCGAAAAATTTATTTTTAACCTTTGATAAAACTTGGAAAAGAAAAATACAAGAAGCTTGGCTTACAATTAGATTAGAATCACATTATTCTAAAAATGAAATTTTAGAGGGATACTTAAACACAATAAATTATGGTGGTATCTTTGGAATTGAAAATGCTTCATTATATTACTTTAATAAAAGTAGTAAAGATTTAAGTTTAGCCGAAGCTTCTATACTTGCAGGTATTCCAAAATCACCTACGTACTATAATCCTATTTCAAATTATGATAACGCAAAAAGTAGACAAAGAGACATTTTAAGTGCTATGGTAGAAAATAAATATATTTCAAGAGAACAAATGGATGAGGCATATAATGAACAACTAGTTTTTTATGGTGAAAACCCTTCTAATAATATTTCTTCTTTAATGTACTACCAAGATGCAGTTATAGAAGAACTAAAAAAAATTAAAACTATTCCCTCTTCTTTTTTACAAACTGGTGGTTTAAAAATATACACTAATATAAATCTTGATTATCAAAAAACTTTAGAAGAAAGTGTCAAAAAAAACACAAGTAATAATGAGGACATCCAAGTTGCAAGTGTTGTAATGGATCCAAATAATGGTAAAATTTTAGCTTTAGTTGGGGGAAGAAATTACGCAAAAAGTCAATATAATAGAGCAACGGATTCTAAAAGACAAGTTGGTTCTACTATTAAACCATTTTTATATTATGCTGCACTAGAAAATGGTTTTACCTCAAGTACAACTTTTACAAGCGAAAAAACAACTTTTACTTTTTCATACGATAAAACTTATAGTCCTAAAAACTATGGTGATATATATGCCCAAAAACCAATTACAATGGCTGCAGCAATTGCATATTCAGATAATATATATGCTGTAAAAACTCATTTATTTTTAGGAGAAGATACTCTAGTTAATTTAACATCAAGAATTGGTATTAATGATAAATTAGAACCAATCCCATCGCTTGCTTTAGGTTCACAAGAAATAAATCTGGTAGATATGACTGAAGCATATTCTACATTTGCAAATGAAGGTTATAAAGTAGATGGATATTTTATAGAAAAAGTAACTGATTTAGAAGGAAATGTTTTATACCAACATGAAAAAGAAAAAACAAATGTTTTAAATAAGAGTTTAGTTTTTATAATTAATGAATTATTGACAGGTACATATTCTACAAGCTTTAATGACTATAACTATCCTACAATGATAAATTATAAGGATAAAATTACAAAAAAATATGCTATTAAAACAGGGACTACTGATAGTGATAGATTAATATTTGGGTACAATAAAGATTTAGTTGTTGGTGTATGGACTGGATATGATGATAATAAAGAAACACCTTCTGAAGATAGAAAAATATCTCAAAACATTTGGCTTGAAACAATAGAAGGTTGTTTAAAAGGTAAGGAAGATTCTTGGTATGAAATTCCTTCAAATGTTGTTGGTGTTTTAGTTGATCCTATTAGTGGAAAACTTGCTACTGAAAAAACAAAAAACAAAAAAATATTTTATTATATAAAAGGAACTGAACCAACTCAAAAGCAATCCTCTTTTGATGATTCAATTCCTACTGTAAAAACAAATTAATTTTTTATTTCTAATATATCCCCATTTTTTATTAAATGTGCATTAGCATCATCTGTATCTATATGTAATTCAAATGAATATGAATCATCTACTTTTATTTTCACATTGCTTATTATTCCACCTTTTTCACCAGGTATAATAATATCATATAATTCAGATTCATTTAAATTGTATTTCCTTAAATCTTCGTTTGTAGCATGTATATGTCTATTTGCTATAATACATCCTTTTTCTAACTTAACTTTACCTTTAGGTCCTATTAGTGTAATCCCACAACTATTTTCTAAATTTCCTGAATCTCTAATTGGCGGATTCAATCCTAACGTATATGAATCGGTTTTAGATATTTCTACTTGTGTATAATTTCTAACTGGGCCTAATACTCTAACTTTTTGTATAGAGTTTTTTTCTGTTTCAATTGTAACAGTTTCAGTGCAAGCATATTGACCTGGTTGTGTTAAATTTTTTAGTATTGTCAATTTATAATCTTCACCAAACAATGTTTTTAAATCTTTTTCACTTAAATGTACATGTCTATTAGACACTCCTACTTTCACTTTCATATTTTCACACTCCTTAAAAATTATATCATAAATTAATACATTAATAATATATTTTAATGAAAGGATGATAACATGAATAATGCTTATAAGAATGTATTTCCTGGTACACCTATATATTCTGGAAATATACCAACACCAAATCAGTCTATAAATTATACTGATTTACCATTAGAACAATCTTATATAGAAAATATTTTAAGATTAAATAAAGGAAAGAAAGTTACTGTACATATGACATTTCCTGATTCTAATGAATTTCGAGATAGAGAATTCGTAGGTATAATTGAACAATCTGGTAGAGATCATATAATTTTAAGTGATCCAAATACAGGAGTTTGGTACTTACTTTTAATGATATATGTTGATTTTATTACTTTCGAGGAAAAAATAAACTATAGTCAAGAATTCGTTCCAAATAATTGATTTTTTATAGCTAGTTTGTTATAATTACTTAAGGTGATAGTATGGGTATCTTTACAGTAATTTTAATAATTTTAATTATCATAGGAGTTGTACTTTTATGGGGATGTACATGTTACAATAAGTTTCAAGAATTAATTATTCGAGCAAATGCTGCTGAAGCAAATATTGATTCAACATTAAGAAAAAGATATGATTTATTAAGTAGATCTATAAATATAATTAAAGAAAATACAAAAGAAACAGAAGTTTTAAATAATATTTCAAATTTAAGAAGTAAAAAACTAAGTAATTTTGATTTTGATAGAAAATTATATGATTGTATAAATGAATTCAATGGTTATAAAGAACATTATTCTAATTTAAGAGATAATGATGAATTTATGAAAATCGATTTATCTATACGTGAATCTGAAGTAGAAATGTCTGCTCTTAGAAAATATTATAATGATGTAATTACTGATTATAATAAAGCTACTCATAGTTTTCCTTCAATTTTAGTTGCTTTAATATTTAGATATAAGAAAAAGTTTTACTATGATGGAAAAAATATGGATGATGAAATAACAAACGATTTTAGAATATAAAAACCTGTATTATTTTACAGGTTTCTTTTTTTTATTTAATAAAACAGTTACTATAATAATGAAACAACAACCAATAACTACATAATATATATAATTATTGTTTTCTTTTTTTTCTTGTTTTTCATTCTTGTTTGATGAATCTAATTTTATTATATATTCACCATCTTTTGAATATGAATAATTCTCTCTTGCATAACGAGCTATATATTCTGGATCTTTTAATTTTTGAATTTCAATTTTTAAATTTTCTTCATCATTCTGTAACGATTTTAATTTATTTTCTAAATTTATATTTTCATTTTTAGCTTTTAATAAGTTAACACTATAATATACAAATGAAAATACTGCATAACCTATTACTATTAAAGATAGTGTTCCAAAAAAAGCCAATCTACGTTTTGAAGTTCTAGAAAATTTTTTACGCTTCATGATACACCTACCTTTAAGTTAAATTATATCACTTATGTATTTTTTTTACAATAAAACTCTTAACAAATATTTCTACAATAAATCCTATAATTATAAATATGATTCCATATACGTGTAAAATTCCATCATTAAACTTCTTTAATAAAATGAAATAAAACAATGTATTTACAAGTACTATTAAGAAAGAAAAAATAACCTTAAATATTTTTTTATTTGAGTATAAATATTTATATGTTAAAGATAATTGAAGTGAAAATATTATTCCAAAAATAAAAGAAACAAAAATTGTTATTATTTGCGTTCTAATATCCATCATTTGAACAATTTATTAAATAATCCATCTTCCTTATTTTTTTTATTTGCACTATCCGCATATGTTAAGCTATTTACTTTTCCCTTTATCATTACATTACCTTGATAAGTATCTAATTTTACTATTTCTAATTCTTCACCTTTTATAACAATATATCCCATGTTAGTTTCCATTAAAAATTCTTCATTATCAAAATTTTCTATTTTTTTCACACCTGTTATATTTATGTTTTTTCTTTCGTTAAGTACTACACTATGATTTAATGATATATTCTCCTTGTCCATATAATTCCTCCTAAAAAATTATATGAAAAAAAATCATATATATGAAAAAAAACTCAAACGAGTTTTATTCAGCTTCATTATATGCTTTTAATATTTCTTGTTCAAAAAGCGTTCTTACTTCTTGATTAATTGGATGAGCTATATCTCTATATCCGCCTGTTGCTGTTTTACAACTAGGCATTGCGATAAATAATCCGTTATCTCCTTCTATAATTCTGATATCATGAACTGCGAAGCAATCATCTATTAATACAGATGCAATTCCTTTCATTCTTGAATCTTCTTTTTCTACTTTACGTACGTTTACAGATGTAATTTTCAAGCAAATCTCTCCCTTCAGCTTTTTTTAACATTTAAATATCATGATTACCTTGATATTATTACATATGTTACAATTTGATTATATAATACGATTTTTAAAAAATCAATATTTTAATTAAAGATTTACATTGTTTTTACGCTAAAAGTTGATTTTTATTGTCTTGGTAATTACATCATTATATGAAAATGATTTTATTTCTTTATTTATATTATTTTCAAGTTCAACTAAAAAAACATTGTTATATAATTCTTTTATTTTTGCTTCATATTCTTCATATTTATTTCTACCTAAATTATATTTTATTAAAACACTTTTTCCTACATAGTTATTAAGCTTTGTTTTAATTTCATCTAATTTCATTTTCTCTCCTATCTTGGATAACCAATATACATTGTTCCCTTTGTAATAATTCCACCTATTCCCGATTCTCCATACTTTGTTTCTTTAAGTATCGATTTAACATCTATTTGATTGTTTACATCAGTTAGACTAATTTTAGTAGCAATTATGGCTGGATCTAATGCATGTATATTTATTCGTTTTGGGCTAGAAGCAAAATTTGCACCTGCTTTTATTAATTCTTCATAATTAGATTGACAAGCACCTGCAATTATTATTAATTTATCATGTTCCTTTTCATATTTTCTTGCTTCTTTTACTGCATTTACAAAATTCATACTATTTTTATATTCTTTATTTTTTTCATTATAATAAGCATCATGACCTGTAATTATAACAATATTGGGTTTATATTCTTCTAATAAATCTCTTATTTTAAACGGAATATCTTCTTCTTTTTCATTTATGCCCATAGCCCAGATATTAGCTTTTTCATAATAATCCAAACATCTATCTAAATATTCTTTATCACCATCTATATGAAGAATTTTACCAGGTAAATAAAAGTAATCATTTCTATCTAAATCATTTACAGGTTTTATTCTGTCTAAAAATTCTTTCTCATCTTCTATATCACCATCTTCATATTTTTTTAAATCATCTTTTGTAGCATCTGCAACTAACCTAATGTTTAAACCTTTTAAATAATAAACATCATCAATTATATCAGTTATGGTAAAAATCAAATCATTACCATGTGAATTTCGTGTAACTAAACTTCCTATTTCAAAATCCATATAATCACCCAACTAATTTTATGTTAAATATTTTAAAATATGAAAAAAGATTGAAAAATTCAATCTTTAATTTCTTCTCTTTTACACTTTAAATACTCAATTTCTTTATAAAAATCATTGTCAGGCCAATTTGTAGATGCAAATGACTGATCATTTTCAAGTTTTGCTTTTTCTATTTCTTCTATAGTAAAATATCTTACTTCACTTAATTCTTCTTTTTGAATTATATATTCTTCTATCCTATAATTTACCCTAACAAAATAATTATAATTAAAACTTTTATTTGATTCTGTGTTATTTTTAAATTCTTTTATAAATTCAATCTGATCATCTCTTAATTTTGTGCCAATTTCTTCTAGCACTTCTCTTTTTAATGCTTTAATGGGTGTTTCACCAGTTTCAACATGTCCTCCTGTTTTTGACCACTTACTAGGATTTCTTTTTTTAGTTGATGCTCGTTTTTGTAAAAGAATTTCACCATTATTATTCATTATCCAACAAGATGAATGTCTATGCCATAAACCAAGTTCATGAACATAATTTCTTTCTTCAATTTCACCAGTTAAGTTATTATTTTCATCTACTATATCTAAAAATTCCATAAAACTACTCCTCTTTCAAATATTTTTTTATTTGTTTATAGTTTGGATTATATTTTGATACTAACATCCAAAATTCTTTTGAGTGATTAAAATGTACAAAATGTGATAACTCATGTATTATTACATAATCTAATGCTTCTATATTATACTCTATTAATTTTGAATTTAGTGTAACAGAATTATCCCTCTTATTACAAACACCCCATCTTGTTTTCATAGTTCTTATTTTTAATTTAGGATAAGGTATATTTTCTAAAAATAAATTGTAATTATAATCCAATCTTTCTTTAAACAATTCTAATGTATTTTTTTTAATATATTTATCTAATTCTTTTTCGCTTGGTGTATATATTTTATTTTCATCAAGTTCAACTTTATTTACAATATTACAAATAATTACATCATATTTTTTTCCTAAATATTTAAATGATGTATTTTCATTTTTTATTTCTTGTTTAGTTAATACTTTTTTTAAATATTCTTTATTTTGTTCTAACAAATTATATATATATAACTTACTAGCAAAATATGATGTTGTAACATAAATTTTTAAATCTTCTTTTACTCTTATATAAGTATTTTTATTGTTTTTCTTTTGTATAACAACTTCATATTCTTTATCATCAATTAAAAATTTCATTATCTTTCACTTATCCTTTTAATAAATTTATATATATATTTATGAAATAAATTTATCATTAATATAAATATTATAAGGGTATTTGCCATAAGTATTAGTGTTAGCAAAAGTAAGTAAGGTGTTATAAAAGCAAGTGAAAATAATGTTCTTAACCCTACTATTCCTATAACAAATACTGTTATAAGTGTGCTAAGTAAAATCATTCTAAGTGGAGTTAATGGTTTACTAATTATATATATATGCATGAATCCAATAAAACCAGTTAATATAACTGAAAGTGTTGATACTTGTTCCTCACTTAATTTTAATATACTACCTAAGATTACAACTATCAATATATTTATTACTATAGTTAAAGCTGTTGGAAATGCCTTACTAAATATATTTATGAAAAAGTTTCCTTTTACCTTTTCATAGTTTGGCTCTAAAGCAAGTATAAATGAAGGTATTCCTATTGTAAGAGCACTTGTTAGTGTTAATTGAATTGGTATAAATGGATATTTTAAATCAATAAAAATGAATAACAAAGCTAAAAGGGATGCATATATTGTTTTTACTATAAATAAACTTGCTGATCTTTCAATATTGTTTATTGCTTTTCTTCCTTCATTTACAATTGTGGGCATTGAATCAAAATTTGAATCCATTAAAACTATTTGTGATACATTTTTTGCGGCATCACTACCATTAATAGGAGCTATACTACAATCTGATTCTTTTAAAGCAAGGACATCATTTACTCCATCTCCAACATAAGCAACTGTGTGTTCTTTTTTTAATTCTTTTATTATTTCATGTTTTTGGTTTGGTGTCACTCTTCCAAATATAGAGCAATTTAAATATTTTTTTATATCTTTAGTTTCTACTTTACTCATATCAACAATATTTTCTAAATTAACACCGATTTGTTCTGCAACACATTTTACTGTATTTGGATTATCACCAGATATTATTTTTACATCAACACCTTGTTCTTTAAAATAATTTATAGTTTTAGCTGACTCTTTTCTTACTTTATCTTGTAGTAATAATAAACCATCTACTTCTATATCATCTGGCAAATCTTTATTTTTAAAAGATTTTTTAGAATGTGCAAATAATAATACCCTATATCTACTTGAATATTTTTTTAAATATAAATCAATTTTTTTTGTATCTTTTAATATAAAATCGGGTGCTCCAATTATATATGTAAAATCATCTTTAAATGTAACACCAGACCATTTTTTTTCTGATGAAAATGGAATAATTTCTTTTGATATTAAATTATCACTTATACCATACTTGTCTGTTATTGCATTCATTGTAATGTTATCATTTAATAGGTTACAAAATTCTTTTATATATTTTTTTTCATCTGTAGAAGATAGTTTTATATAATCTATAACCTCCATTTTTCCATTTGTTAAAGTTCCTGTTTTATCAAAGCATATAACATCAACTCTTGCAAGTGTTTCTATACAGAATAATTCTTGCACTAAAACATTATATTTAGACAATTTTACAACGCTTACAGCTAGAACTGTACTTGTAAGTAATACAAGTCCTTCTGGTATCATAGATATAAGTGCGGCAACAGTATTTATTATTGAACTATTTAAGTTGTTATTTGTTAAATAATACTGATTTAAGAATAGTAATATAGCAATTGGAATAATTGATATTGAAACTATTTTGATTATTTTATTAAGTGAGTTCATTATTTCTGAGTTGACTTTTTTTAGATATTTAGCGCCATTGGTAATTTTTGATGAATAATTTTCAAGACCTACATGTTCTACTTTTGCCATACATTTACCACTTGCTATAAAACTACCTGATAATAACATATCTCCCTTTTTTTTATATACTAAATCAGCTTCTCCTGTTATACAAGATTCATTTACTTCAACACTTCCATCTATTATAATTGAATCTACCATTATTTGATTTCCAATTTTAAATAATATTAAATCATCTTTTACTATTTCGTTTATATTTATTTCTTTTTCTTTATTATTTCTTATTACTCTTGCTTTTGATTCAACTAATAGTGATAATTTATCAATTATTTTTTTAGATCTTATTTCTTGTATTGTACTAATTAAAGTATTACATATAATTACACCTAGAAAAAGCATATTTTTATATGAACCAGTCAAAAAAATACATAGTCCAAGTAATAAATTTATTATATTGAATAATGTTACAACATTTTCGAAGATAATTCTTTTTATTGATTTTGTTGGTAAAGTTGTATCATAATTAACTAATCCTTTTTCTACTCTATCTAAAACCTCTGTTTGTGTTAAACCATTATAATCTTTCATTTTATCACCTTATGTCTATCAATATTTTAACATAAAATGCTTATATTTAATCAAAATAATACTATTTTATAGCAAAAAAAAATTGTTACAAATTTGCAACAATTTATTGTATTATATTTCTACAATATTTACATTTTCCGGTTGTCGAGGTTAGCATATTACTTGCTCCACAATGTGAACAAATTACTACATGTGTATTTTTAGCTTGCATTTGTTTTTCTTTCATAATTAAATCATTTTTTTCTTGTATTTTAGCAGTTCTTTGTTCATATGAACTAATTGATGTATGTAAATAATTTTTAATTTTATTAAATAAAGAATTAAATATAAATGAAAGAATTAGGAATATAACTCCTACAGTTATTAATAGTTTACTATATTTTATAAAATTTATAGAATATAGTTCTGAATTAAAGATATCATTAAAATACGGTATTTCATATTTCATTGCAGATGATATGCTTAATATTAATTTAGGAATTAAAATTATTACTCCACAAACTATTAAATAAATTGGTGTTTCTATTCTTTTTTTATTATCATATATAAAATATCTAAATAAAATTAAACATACACCTAAAAACGGTATAAAATATAAAAATAGTAAAATTACTGGTATACTGCATAATATTTTTATAAATAAATTATTTTTCATATATATCACATCCTATTTTTTAAAAATAGATAACCAAGATTGTTATCTATTTTTTTTATTATAATTCTTTACCACACATAAAACATCTGTCTGCATTTATATTACATTTGCTACCACAATTTGGACAAACCTTAATATCAGCATTCAAATTATTATTCATCATATTTGCATTTTGATTTGGTACTGTAGTTTGTGTTGGTTGTGCAAACTGATTATTCATATTTGCATTTTGATTTGGCATTGTAGTTTGTACTGATTGTGCAAATTGATTATTCATCATATTTGTGTTTTGATTTGGCATTGCAGTTTGTGCTGGTTGTGCAAATTGATTATTCATCATATTTGCATTTTGATTTGGCATTGCAGTTTGTGTTGATTGCGTAAACTGATTATTCATTATATTTGCATTTTGTTGTGGTTGGTAATAACTATTATTTTCTGCAATAGGTTTTTTATATATAAACGAATGAACTAATAAACATATTATACCTATCCATAATAGCCAAAAACCTATTCCATATTTTATATATGTCATATCTATTTCAATTGAAAAAAATAACCAAATAGCAAAAACTGCCATAAGTATAGTTGGAATTAAAACAAATTTAGGATTTGCATCTTTAATCTTTGAACCAAACCCTGAATCAAATAGTTGTGGTAAGAATTTTTCTATGTAATCCTTACAAATAAATAGTAAGCTAGCAAAAAGTAGTACTAATATTACTTTTCCTTCCCAATAACCAAATAAACTTATACTTGTACCATATCCAAAAACTGATATTGTGAAATATGGAAGTATAATTCCCAAAAAGGTTAATACTAATCCAATTACACCTATTATTATTGTATTTCTAATTTTACTCATTTTATCTTTTCCTTAATTTTTTTTATGTACTGATTTTTTATTTTTTATTAATAGTTTTATTTATTGTATTAACTATTGAGTTATTTTCAGTAATAGAATCTAAAAAGCCTTTCTTAGCGTTTTGACCATTAACAACTGTGTTATTAGCTCCATCCATTCTTGAATTTTTAAGGTCTTTTCTTTTTGTAACATATACATCAGATTTTATTAAATTAGACATATTTGATTTTGTTTCTGTTTCATGATTATGCCTTGCACCAGAATTACGATATCTTGCATACATAACAAGAAAATAAATAATTCCCAATGTTAAAAAAATCCAATTATAGTCAAAATCAATAAATACCATAGCTAAAATCCCAAGTATTTCAACAAAAGCTGATATTAAAAATAATTTAGGCATATGTATAGGAACACTTCCCATAGTTTCACCTGTTCTTGCATTAACTGCAACATAGTGTAATAATTTTTTATCACCTTTAACTTGCTGATAACTATATAACCATACTGGTAAATATGTAGCTTTCCATTGTTGACCTTTTACATCAAATTGTTCACTAGACCAAGCAACACCTCTGTCATATTGCTTTAGTGTTTCATTTGCAGCAAATCTAGCTACATCTTTTGATTGAGTTTCAACTAAATTTTTTAATTGTTCTATATTTGTATCTCTTCTTTCAGAAGTATAACCTTTTAAATAATTTGAATCATATCTTACACAATTTTCAATATCAAAAGGCATTATAGAATTAATTACATTGTTTGTTTTATTTGATGATGCAGTATCTAGTCTATCTAAATTAGATTCAATTGTTAATCCATTGATAGTTAAATCAAATTCTCTTGATACATTGTATAAATCTGCATCATAACGACTTTCAGTTCTATCTCCAACTTTTACGGAATATCTCCTAGTTAAATGCTCACCTTGCCCAACTAATCTAGAATGTGAATTAACGTCTACAACCATATATGGAAAATAAACTCCCATTATATTTTGAGTTGTAAATTCTTGTCTAAATTTAGGGTGCGCAAAAAATTTTCTTTTCCCTACAAAATTCTCTATCTGTTTTTTAGCAACATCTTTTTTCATTTGGAAAGGTAATACAACATCTGGCACACTTCCATTTGGAATTTGTTGATTTATAGATAGTGTATTTCTACACCAGTGGCATCTTGCTTGTGTAGATGAAGCAGTATCTATTACAACTTCAGCACCACAACTACTACATTTGAATGTAACAACATCATTAGTATCTGCAACAATATCTTGTGCGCCCGATCCAATAATCTGTCCTTCAAGTTTTGATATATCTGTTTGTAAACCTTCTACTTTGATTGGTTCAAATTCATGGCGACAAAAATTACATCTTAATTTTCCTGTATTTACATTTAATGAAATATCCGTTGCGCCACATTTTGGACACTTATTTTGTCCATCTTTAGCACCTACATCTGTCTGAACAATTGTAGGTGCATCTGATGAACTATTTGTGTTGCTTAAATCAGGAGTAATATTTTCTAAATTACTTCCTTGCATAAACTAAATTCCTAATAAACTTTTCTTTTTAGCGTCAAAATCTTCTTGAGAAATAATACCAGCATCTAATAATTCTTTTGCTTTTTTTATTTCTTCATAAGGATCTGATTGCATTGATTGAGTTTGTGTAGGTTCAGCTTGTTGAACTGGAGCTTGAGTTTGAGCAAATGGTGGTTGATATGAACTTTGAGTTGGTTGTTGTTGAACACCTTGCATCATTCCACCTGCTGCATTCATTCCCATTCCCATAAATGCCATTGCAGTTCCTCCGCCATTTTCACCAGCTGATTGAATACCTCTTGCAACTGATTGTTGCATAAATGAATTCCCTCTTGCGCCAGATAATGCATCTGCTTTTTTTACATCTTTCATTAATTCTTTAGTATCTTCATCATATTCAATAGAAAGAATTGCAGTTTTAACAATCTCTAAACCTCTATCAGTTTTCCATCTATATCCATCTTCTACTGCCAATGAAAGACTTTGCGCGAATCCCATTTGATCCCCTTGGATTCTTGACATACGATTTCCTTTACTTGGATCATTTGTATAATTTGAGAAAGCAGCTGATAAACTACCTACAACTTCATTAAATAATTGAGAAGCTGCATCATTATCCATATCTGCAAAATCAAATATTGGTGCATTTGGTTGTAGATATTGAGTTGGAACAAAATTTTTAACAAATAGTAGAGGATCCACAATTCTCATTGTATATGTACCTCTTGTAACTGCTCCTACTTGTGTTCCAAAAAAAGCATCATCCCAATAAATTTCTGATTGAGTTCCAAACTTATTGTTTGGTATTTCTTTTAAATTAACATAGAAAGCTAATTGTTGGCTTCCAGGTTGTCCACCAAATTTAAATTTTTCCCATGATGATTTAATAGTAGGTCCTAAAATACCATTTCCTGCAAAAATTGATTGAGAATTAATATCGTCAGATCTAAACTCAAATCCACCTGGTTCTGCGATCATACCTGTAATTTGACCATCTTGCATAGTTATTAATGCAGTTCCTTCAGGAACAACTATTTTACTACCATTTGTAATGATATTTTCATTACCCTTATAATTTTCACCACGTCCATTGTTTTGTGATTGTGGTACTGCACTAAATACTGCTGCTGTTGCTGGAACACCTTGTACTGGTACATAAAAATCTTTCCATTGATCAGCAAAAGTACTACTTAATGAGCCTGTAAATGCTTTAATAAATCCCATAATTCTACCTCTTTCTTTTTAGCATTTTTGGATATAAATTCTTTGTATAGCTTTTAAGAATTCCATATCTATCCTTTATGATTATAGCATATCTAAATTAAATATTACACTATTTTTAAATAATTAATTATCAATTTTAAAGATTTTACACTAATTACACAAAAAATAAGCAAAATCTTGCTTATTTTATAACTTCTAATCCTCCCATATATTGTTGTAAGGCTTTTGGTATCTTTATGCTTCCATCCTTCTGATAATTATTTTCGAGTACAGCAATTAAACCTCTTGGTGTTGCAAGTACAGTATTATTTAATGTTGCAACTAAGTAATTACCATTTTCTCCTTTTGCTCTTATACTCAATCTTCTTGCTTGTGCATCACCTAATGTTGAACAAGATCCAACTTCAAAGTACTTCTTTTGTCTTGGGCTCCATGCTTCAACATCACAAGATTTTACTTTTAAATCAGCTAGGTCTCCACTACAACACTCAAGTGTTCTAACAGGAACATCTAAGCTTCTAAAAAATTCAACCGTAAATTGCCACATTTTATTATACCAATCCATTGATTCTTCTAATTTACATATAACAATCATTTCTTGTTTTTCAAATTGATGAACTCTATAAAGACCTCTTTCTTCTATTCCATGTGATCCGACTTCTTTTCTAAAACATGGTGAATATGAAGTTAAAGTTAAAGGTAATTGTTCTTCTTTTATTATTTGACCCTTAAATCTTCCTATCATAGAATGTTCTGATGTACCTATTAAATATAAATCTTCATTTTCTATTTTATACATCATTTCATCCATTTCTTTAAAAGACATTACACCATCAACTACGTCCCCTCTTATCATAAATGGAGGTATACAATATGTGAATCCTTTATTAATCATAAAATCTCTTGCATACGATAACATTGCAGAATGAAGTCTTGCAATATTTCCAGTTAAATAATAAAAACCATTCCCACTTGTTCTACCTGCTGATGCTTTATCTAATCCACTAAGTTTCTCACAAATATCTGCATGATATGGTATTTCATAGTTTGGTACTATTGGTTCTCCAAATTTTTCTATTTCTACATTTTGGCTATCATCTTTTCCAATAGGTACGCTTTTATCAATGAAATTAGGTATAATCATCATTTTTTCCTTTATTACTTTAGATAACTCTTCTTCTTTTTGTGTTAATTCTTCTATCTTTTTTCCATATTCAGATATTTCTAATTTTATTTTTTCTGCCTCGTTCTTTTTTTGTTCTCTCATAAGAGTTCCAATAAGTGAACTTTTAGAATTTTTTAAAGCTCTTAAATCATCACCTTGTTTTTTTATATCTCTATATTCTTTATCCAATTTTTCTATTTCGTCTACTATTTCTAGTTTTTCATCTTGAAATTTTTTTCTTATATTTTCTTTTACTTTTTCTTTATCTTCTCTTATATATTTTATATCTATCATATTTTCCTCCTATATATAGAAAAAGAGCATGTGTAAGGAGTGCTTTTATCTTATAGCACGGTACCATCCTCTTTTTATCTTAATTTTTATAACGATCTTTTAGTCGACCGGACTTGTTTTCAAGTCTTTCAAGAGTAGATTCATAAATACTTATTACTAATTTCCATCAACCATTAGCTTTCTATTAAATAATATATTTATTACTTTTCTCTATCATCAATTTTTTTATTTTGGACATTCAGACAAATTATTTATTCCTTCATATGATTGTACTAATTTATTTAATTCATCATATTTTTTAATACTGTCTGGAATTTTTCCACCTTCAGTGTTATAGATTGTAACTGCAAGTCCACATATACAATTATTATAATCTTTTCCATTTTTATATAATTCTATACAACTTGAAGCTGTATTTTCAATTGCTTCATCTCTTTGATCATCATACGATTTAAAATTAAGAATACTATCAATACATTTAATTGCATTACCACTATCTTTGGTGTTTATAAGTCCAACTACTATTTTAACAATTAGAATTATAAAAAATACTGCTGCCCCTGCTATCAATCTTCTTACGAAAGTTTGTTGAGCTTTTTTTATTCCATCTTCATTTGAAGATGTTGTTGCCTTTAAAAAATCAACCATTCCAGTAACTATTAATATAAGTGGTGTTACTACTTGAATTGCTGTTATAGCAATAGATATTAATTTTACTAAATTCTCTGGCAATTCAGTATTACCACATCTTACTGTTCTATAAAGTTTAACATCATCTGAACTTGTGCTTACCTCTGCAGTATTTGATATATTAGAGGTGACGGTTTGCGATACTGATTCTTTTTTTGCCTCTACATTATTTATAAAGCATAAAAAAGAAATAAATATGAATGGAATAATAAATATGAATGTTTTATTTTTTTTCATAGTTTTACCTCAATTCTAAATAAATTATACATTATATTTAATGATTTGTAAACATTATTTTGTGTCATACCAATCTGTTCCTACTTCAATATCAACCTTTAAAGGTACACTCATTTTACAAACACCTTCCATAGTTTCTTTAACTATTTCTTTAACCATATCTAATTCGTCTTTAAAAACATCAAATATTAATTCGTCATGTACTTGTAAAATCATTTTTGTTTTCATATTACTTTCTTTTAATTTTTTTGAGGCTTCAACCATTGCTATTTTAATTATATCAGCACTTGTTCCTTGTATTGGTGTATTTAAAGCTATTCTTTCTGCTCCACTTCTTATCATATAATTCTTATTATCAAGTTCTGGAATATTTCTTTTTCTATTGAATAATGTTTTTACATATTTATTTTCATGAGCTTTTTTTATAGTTTCATCCATATATGTTTTTATTCCTGGATACGTATTTAAATATTGTTCTATGAAGTTTGAAGCTTCTTTAGTACTTATTCCTAAATTTTCAGAAAGACCATACCCACTAATTCCATAAATAATTCCAAAATTTACAGCTTTGGCAATTCTTCTCATACTTTTTGTGACTTCGCTAATTGGTACATTAAATATATCACTTGCTGTTTTTGTATGAATATCAATATCATTATTAAATGCATCTATCAAAGCTTCTACATTTGCCATATGTGCAAGTACCCTAAGTTCTATTTGTGAATAATCAGAACTTAAAATAAGTGAATTGGGCGAAGGTAAAAAAGCTTTTCGTATTAATTTACCATATTCATATCTAATTGGAATATTTTGCAAGTTTGGCTCTATTGAAGATAGTCTACCTGTGCGAGTTAAAGTTTGTGTATAAATTGTATGCACTTTTCCATCTGGATGTATTGATGAAATTAATCCTTCTATATATGTATTATATAATTTTGTAAGCATTCTATATTCTATTATCATATTTATAATAGGATGTTTATCAACCAATTTATTTAAAACGTCTGCTGCGGTAGAATATCCTGTTTTTCCTTTTTTCTTAGATGGTAAATTTAATTCTTCAAACAAAACTGTTCCTAATTGTTGTGGTGAAGAAATGTTAAATTCATGTCCAACGATTTCATATATATTTTTTTCTACTTCAAATATCTTATTTTTTATTTCAATACCCATTTGATTTAATATTTCTTTATCTACATATACTCCATTATATTCCATATCACCTAACGTATAAGAAAGTGGTATTTCTATATCATTAAATAACTCAATCATATTTTCATTATTTAATTTTTCATTAAATATATTATAAGTTTCATATATAAATTTTGCTTTTAATACTGAATTATAAGCAATTATATCAATGTTGTTTGGTTCACTAAGTTTATTATTTTTTCCATATATATTTTCATAGAAAGGAATATCATAGTCAAATTGATTAGCTAAATATGCAATATCATCTTTTACATTATAATCAAGTAAATAACCTGCTATCATTGCATCATAGTTTATATTATTTATATTTATATTGTTCCACTTAAATGAAACATAAGTTTTTTTTATATCATATGTATATTTATTATTCTTTAGCAAAAAATCAGGTTGTTGTTTTAAAATTTCTAACGGTATATAAATACTACTATTTTCATTATATACTCCCATACCTAATATTTTTGAATTGTGGTAATTAGTTCCAAGAATTTCTAGGTAAATTGCGCAATCTCCTTCTACGTTTATTTCGCCTATATTTTTAATTATTTTTACATCAAAAGGTTTTGTAATTTCCTTTTCTACTTTATCTTTTTTTAAAAATGAATAAAATTCTAGTTCTTCATATAAATCATTAAGTCCAGCTTGATTTCCTTTATATTTTATATCATCTATACTTATTTCTATTGGTACGTTTGTAACAATTGTAGCAAGTTCATAGCTTATATATGCATCATTTTTTCCATCTATTAATTTTTCTTTTGTTTTACCACTAATTTTATCTATATTTTCATATATACCGTTTAAAGTCTTATATTCTTGAAGTAGTTTTAAAGCTGTTTTTTCACCAATTCCTTTAACACCTTTTATATTATCTGAACTATCTCCCATAAGTGATTTTAAATCTATTATATTTATTGGTTTTATCTTATATTCTTCATAAAAACTTTCTGGATTATATCTTATATAATCTTTTGATTTAAGTAATTTAATATCAACACTATCCGTTATTAATTGTAATAAATCTTTATCACTACTTATAATAGTTCCTGTATATTTTGTATTATCGCAAAACTTTGAAAATGTACCAATTATATCATCGGCTTCATAATTTTCTATTTCATAATATTTAATTCCCATTAATTCAAGTAATTTTTTTGCTATAGGGAACTGAAGTCTTAATTCATCTGGCATTTCTATTCTACCAGCTTTATATTCACTATATTTTTCATGCCTAAATGTTTTTCCTTTATCAAATGCAACTAAAATATATGTTGGTTTTTCTTCTAAAATTATTTTATTTATCATATTTGAAAACCCAAATAATGCATTTGTTGGAAACCCTTTACTATTTTTCATAAAATTACCATTATATGCAGTTGCATAGTAACTTCTAAAAAGTAAGTTATTTCCGTCTACTAATATTATTTTTTCCATGACATTCACCTATTTAATTATAACACATATTAATAAAGTAGTGATGTTAAGTGAAGAAATTTATAAGTTTATTTTTAATATTTTTTATTTGTGGGTGTTCTAATGAAACTTTAAAATGTTCTAAAACTAATTATTCAACTATTTATGGAAAAGAAATAGATAACGAAATTTATATTTTTAATAAAAAAAAGCTTATCAACTATTCTACTACTAAAAAAATTATATTTGATAGTGATATGTTAAAGTATATGGATGATTTATATTCTTATTTTGAAAAAGAAAAAAAGATTGTAATAGATTCAATTAAAGGTTCGAATTATGTTTTAATAAGAAATAAAAAAGATATTCTTTGTAATATAAGTGTAACTATGTCCGATACCAATGATAGCCTTTCTAAATTAAATGTTGATAAAAACGTGTCAATAGATTATTTAAATAATAATTTAACTGAAAAAGGTTTTTATTGTGTTTTAGAATAAGTTGTAATTTTTGATATTTAGGTGTAGAATTATGCTTGAGGTGAATATATGTCAAAAATAATGAAACAGCCATCTAATTTAATTAGTTCTTTACTATTTTTGATTGTTGGTCTTATATTATTCTTAAATCCAAATGGAATTGTTGCTTTTATATCATACATATTTGGTATAATTATGATAACTATTGGGGTTGTAAAAATAATTGAAGCAGTTAAGGCAAAAGATGATATTAATCATGACTCTGTTTTAACCTTTGGTATAATATGTGTTGTAATTGGATTTATATTAATAATATGTAGTTCAATAATTGAACTTGTATTTAGAATTTTTATTGGAGCATGGATATTGATAAGTGGTATTAATAAATTAGTAATATCTCTTAATTTAAAGAAAATTGAATCTAAAATTTGGATTAGTTTATTAGTTGTTTCAATTATTCTTATATTAATAGGATTATATGTAATACTTAAATCTAACTTAGTATTCTCTTCAATAGGATTAGTTCTAATTATATATTCTATTATTTCATTAATTGGATGTATTATGACACTAAGTCAAAAAAATAAAGATGTAATAAAAAAATAGTACTTCGAAATGAAGTACTTTTTTTATATTTTCAAATGTTTTCTTACAGCTAGATAACTTCCAAACATACCTACTAACATACCTATTAATAATAATATACCTGAAACTAAATAGATAAATGGTTCTGGTGTTATTAATCTTATAAATGGCGAGAATAATTGACCATTGAAGTTTTTGAATATTGCAACATAACCATAGGTAGTTGCAATTATTGGTATTATTGAACCAAGTACTCCTAAAAACAACCCCTCAAATATAAATGGTATTTTTATATTTATATTTGAAGCTCCAACTAATCTCATTATCTCTATTTCTTTTTTTCTTGAGAATATAGTTATTTTGATTGTATTTGAAATTAAGAATGCTGTAACTACTATTAAAGCTACTACTACTCCAACGCTTATTTTTCTAACTATATCAAATAAAGAAATTAATTGTTTAACCATGTCTTCACCATATTTAACTAATTTAATTGTTGTTTTATCTGGATCTAGATTTTGTATTTCTTTTGCTACACCATCTATTTTCTTTAATGATGTTGCTTTAACAAGTAAAGTTGGTTGTAATGGTATTTCTTTTTCTACCCATTTTCCATCCACTTTCCATTCATTCATTATGTTATTATAAACATCAGATGATTCCATCATTTCTTCTGCAATTTGTACTTTTGATTGATATTCAACAGTTTCAACACCATCTAAATGTTTTACTTTTTCCACATATTCTTCTGCTTTTTCTTTGGTTGTATCTTTATCCATAAATGTAACAATTGTTACATCTTGTTCAACTAGTTTTGTAAAGTTATTTACGTTATATGAAAGTATTACTGCGATTGCTACTACTAAAAGAGTTATTGTTATACATGAGATTGAAGCAAATGAAAGCGAAAAGTTTCTAAAAACACTTTTAAATGCATCCCTTATATTTCTTCCAAAAATTCTAATTGCTTTCATGTACATAAGTTCCTTTCTCATAATCTTTTAAAATTCTACCTGAATCAAGTAAAATAACTCTTTTTTTCATTTTATCTACAATTTCAGTATCATGCGTAACCATAATTATTGTAGTTCCAATTTTATTAACCTCATTTAATACTTCCATTATTTCCATACTAGTTGTTTCATCTAGGTTTCCTGTTGGTTCATCACAAATAAGTAGTTTTGGTTCATTTATAATAGCACGTGCAATTGCAACTCTTTGTTGTTCTCCACCTGATAATTGTGTAGGATATTGTTTTGCTTTATTTTTTAATCCAACTAAATCTAGTACTTTTGTTACTCTTTTAAATATTTCTGATTTTGGAAGTCCAAATATTTCTAGTGCAAAAGCCACATTTTCATATACAGTAAGTTTTTGAAGTAATTTAAAGTCCTGAAATACAACTCCTATTTTTCTTCTTATTTTATAAACTCTCCAATTTTTTAATTTAGCTACATCTATTCCACCCAACAAGATTTTACCAGATGTTGGTTTTTCTTCTCTATAAAGCATCTTTATAAGTGATGATTTACCACAACCTGTTGATCCTATTATAAATACAAAATCACCTTTTTGTATTGAAAGACTAATATCATTAACGGCAGTTACACCGTTTTTATATTTTTTAGTTACATTTTTAAATCTAATTAAATCCATTTTATGCACCTCCATAAACTTCATACGCATCAGTAACTATGAAAAAAGCTTCTTTATCTATAGCATGAATACCTTCTTTTGCTTTGAAATATTCTTTTGTAGGTATTGTACACATTATAACCTTTTGTTTTGAATTTGTATACCCACCTCTTGCTTCTAACACAGTAATTCCATGGCTTAAATAATCTAGTATAAATTTTTTTACTTCGTCTTCTCTTTCTGTAATTATATAGAAAGTTTTTGAGCTTGATATACCAAGTATTACCTTATCTGTCATAACACTTATTATATACATATTTATAATTGAATAAATAAATTTTTGCCATCCAAATACGAAAAGCGAACTAACTATTATTACTCCATCTGTAAATATCATTGATTTACCAATAGAAACTTTTGCTTTTTCTGAAACTATTTGATTTAATATATCGGTTCCACCTGTCGTGAATCCTGATTTAAATATTAGCCCAAAACCAACACCACTTATAACAGCTCCAAACAATACTACAACTACGGTTTCTGTTGAACCTAAATCAATATATTTTACTATCCAACTTGTAAGTTCTACAAACACAGGATATAGAAGTGAACCCACTATCGAATTTTTAGTTTTTTCTTTTCCTAGTACTATAAAGCTTAATATTAATAAAGCAATACCTCCAATTAAAATTACCAGTGATGGAGATATATTAAGTGTCTTATTTAAAATAACACCTATTCCACTTACGCCATACACTATATCATTTGGTAGAATAAATGCATTAAACGCTACTGAAACTAATAATAAGCCTATTATAAATTGGGAATATCTAATTAACCTTGTTTTAGAATATATTTGTTCAAGTATTAATTTTTCATTTTTTCTTTTTTTAAACAACATACTATCCTTCCTTCAAAATACTATTTATAAACACATCTATATTTCCATCGAGTACACTGTTTACATTTGTAACTTCTACATTTGTTCTATGATCTTTTACAAGTGTATAAGGGCACATTATATAACTTCTTATTTGTGAACCAAAATTTATATCATCTAATGAACCTTTTATATTTTTTAATTCATTATTTCTTTTCTCAATTTCTAATTTGTATAATTTACTCATAAGAACTTCCATAGCTTTTTCTTTATTTTGAATTTGACTTCTTTCATTTTGGCAAGTTACAACTATTTTTGTTGGAATATGTGTTATTCTTACTGCAGAATCTGTTGTATTTACTCCCTGTCCACCGCATCCGCTACTTCTATACACATCAACTCTTATATCTGATGGTTTTATTTCTATATCTATTTTTTCATTATCAAACAATGGTGTTACATCAATTCCTGCAAATGACGTATGTCTCCTCGAATTTGAATCAAAAGGTGAAATTCTTACTAGTCTATGTATTCCCTTTTCATTTTTTAAGTATCCATATGCATTTATTCCTTTTACAATGGCTGTCAAACTTTTTATACCAGCCTCATCACCTTGTTGCATATCTGTTACTTCAATCTTATATCCTTTTTTTTCACACCATCTTTGATACATTCTATAAAGCATTTCTGCCCAGTCACAAGCTTCTGTTCCACCTGCACCAGAATGTATTTCTAAAATTGCATTACATGAATCATATGGTTTATTTAAAAGAGTTTCTATTTCAAGTAATTCTAATTGTTTTTTTATTACTTCAACATCTTCTTCTAGTAATTTTTTTATTTCTAAATCCATATCAGTTTTTATGGAATCAAGAAATTCTAAATTACTTTCTATTTTATTTTTCAAGTTTTTTGTTTTTTCTATTTTATTTTTTAAATCATTTAGTTGTGAAATAGTAGCTTCGCTATCTTTTTTTGAATCCCAAAAATTAGGAAGTAACATTTTTGATTCTAAATCATGTATTTGTTTAGTTTTAGAATCTACGTCAAAGTAACCTCCATAGTTCTAATATTCTTTTGTTAAAATCGTTATATATGTTTGATAATTCATAGATTTCCATATTATCACCGTATTAATTATAACATTAATATATATTTTTTTCCAGTTAATACTAAAAAAAGTTGTAATTTAATAATTACACTTCTTTATAAACTTTTATCATATAAATTCTTTGTCCTAGTGAAACAAATTTTGATTCGTATTCTGTTTGAACATTGTCTATAATATCATCATTATATAAATCTAGTGATAATTCTTCTATTTTATATCCATAATCTGTAAATGATTTAATTGAATACTCAAATAATTTTCTATTATCTGTTTTCATTATAATTCTTTTTTCACTTTTAAATAAACCATCATATTTTTTTAAGAAATTATCACTAGAAAGTCTTCTTTTTATATGTCTTTTTTTAGGCCATGGGTCTGAAAAATTAAGGTATATTGTGCTTACTTCTTTATCAAATATTTCTTCTATTTCTTCTGCATCTATTTTTATTAGTTTTAAATTTTTTATTTCCATATCTTCTAATTTTTCTACTGCTCTTACCATTACGCTATCAAATTTTTCTATTCCAATATAATTTATGTCAGGATTTTTTAATGCTTTGCCTATTATGAAATTTCCCTTACCCATTCCAATTTCTATTTCGATTTTATTATCATTGTTAAATAACTCATTATATTTTCCTTTATAATCTTTAGGATTTTTTATAATATATTTACTTTTATTTATTTTTTCTTGTGCGCCTTTTACTTTTTTTAATCTCATAATTGTCCTCCAATAAATATTTTACATTATTTATATTAAAAGTAAAGATATGCACCTATTTTTTTATTAAGCATATAATTAATTAGAAATAAAGGAGAGTGTAAAATGAAAAAAGACAGAAACTGTGGAGCTGTTCCATATCCAATTTATCCTACTTATCAAGGAATGATGCCTAACATGCCAGGTCAAATGCCAGCAATGCCAGGTCCTATAATGCCTATTGGTTCTAATCAAATGCCAATGGCTACAAACTATGGTTATCAAACAAGTTCCAATAGTATTGAACAACAATTATCTAATTTAAATAGTCAAGTATCTTCTCTTGAAAAAAGAGTTAGTTCTTTAGAATCTTTAGTTGGTAACAAATATAATTCTTCTAATTTTCAAGTTATGTAATGAATAATTTTTAAAAATTATATTCAGTATATAATTAGAAAGGAAGGTATTTATGAATATTGATATAAGAAAAAGTATTATTAATAATTTTAAAAACAATTCTAAAAATGATATAAAAGAAGCTATAATTTCTTCAATGAATGAAAATGATGAAATAACACTTCCTGGTTTGGGTGTTTTCTTTGAAATACTGTGGAAAAATAGCGATGAAGAACACCAAGATTATATTCTAAATATAATTGAAAGAAATTTAAAAGGAGACTAGTCTCCTTTTAATATTTCCATTTTATTTACTATTATCTGTACTTTATCAAATCTTTTTTCTACTCTACCAAACAAATGAATAACATCTAATCTATTTATATTTTGATTTTTTTCATATACTTTTGGAAATAAAACTAAATCTATATTAGATACTTCATCCATTGCATTTATAAAGCACATTTTTTCATTTTTCTTAGTTGTGTTTTCTTTTACTTTATTAACTAGTAAAACTAATTCAACATCTTTATTTATTTCATTTTCTATTTCATTTATTGATAAATTATTATATTTTATTTTATATTTAGTTATAGGATGTGTAGTTATATAAAAACCAAACATATCTAGCTCATATTGCATTAATTCTTCTTGTTTAAATTCTTCTTTTTCTTCAATTATTGGTTTTAATTCGTCTTGAAGTAAACTTCCTATTTCACCATAATTAATTATTACATCTAAGTTGTATATTAATGTTCTTTTATTATAATTTAAACTATCAAATGCTCCTGAATAAATCAATGATTCTATAACTTGTCTATTCACTATTTTACCATAACACCTATTTATAAAATCAAATATGTCATCAAATTGTTTTTTATGTCTTTCTTTTAGTATTAATTCTACTGCACCTACTCCAATATTTTTTATTAAATTAAGTGGGAAAAATAATTTTCCATTTTTTTGTATATATTTATCTTCACTTATATTTATGTCTGGTTTAGTTAACTCTACATTTAACTTTTTACATTCATATATATATTCATTTGTTTTTATTGAATTACCTATTACCATATTAAGTAAATTTTTCATGAATACTAAACTATAATTAGCTTTTAAATAAGCCATTTTAATCGATATCATTGCATATGATACAGAATGTGCTCTATTAAATCCATATGAAGCGAATTTTAATATTAACTCATATACTTTTGTAGCTATTTTTTCATCATATCCATTTGCTATACTTCTTGTTATGAATTTTTCTTTTTCATTAATAAGTATGGATTCTTTTTTCTTACTCATTGCTCTTCTTAAAACATCAGCTTCTCCAAGGGTATAAGATGCCATACGTGAAGCAATTAACATTATCTGCTCTTGATATATTATTATTCCATATGTATCTTTTAAAATATCATATAAATCATCATGTATATAATCTATTTTTTCAATGCCTTTTTTTCTTTTAATATATGAATCTATATTATTCATAGGACCTGGTCTAAAAAGAGCAAGTGAAGCTATTATATCTTCAACGTTATCAGGCTTTAATTTTTTGATAAAATTAATCATTCCTTCTGATTCAAATTGAAATATTCCTATTGTATTTGCTTTAGTAAATATATTTATTGCTTTTTTATCATTAATTGGAATATCATCAAAGTTAATATTTAACTCATCAATTGTATCTTTTATGAGTGTTAAATTCTTAAGAGCTAGAAAGTCCATTTTTAAAAGTCCAAGACTTTCTAAATATTCCATTGAATAACCTGTAACATAAAAATCATTATGTGATTTGTCAAGTGGGATAATTTCATCTAGTGGTTTATCACACATTACAACTCCAGCAGCATGAATACTAGTATGTCTTTTTAACCCTTCTATTTTAGTTGCTACTTTATATAAATTTTTAAGTTCCTCATTTATTGAAATATAGTTTTTAATTTTTAAATTTTTATTATAATTCTCTAAAAGAGTTAAGTTTGAATCTATCATTTTACACAAATTGTCTACCATTTTTAATTCTATTGACATTGTTCTTGCAACATCTCTGATAGCTTGTTTTGCACCTAATGTTCCAAATGTTATTATAGGAGCAACATTTTTTATTCCATATTTGCTTATTACATATTTTACCATTGCATCACGATATCTATATTCAAAATCTATATCTATATCTGGCATAGTAATTCTTTCTGGATTTAAAAATCTTTCAAATAATAAATTGTATTTTATTGGATCTATGGTTGTTATGTTTAAAACATACGCTACTAAAGATGATGCTGCACTTCCTCTTCCTGGACCAACTAATATACTATTTTCTTTTGCATATTTAACATAGTCCCAAACTATTAAAAAGTAATTACAAAAACCCATTTTATTTATTATTTCTAGTTCTTTTTTTAATCTATCTACATATATTTTATTTACTGTATTTCCAAATATTTTTTTTAATCCATCTATACATAATTTCTTTAAATACGTATATGAATCTAATGAATCTGGACATTTGAATTTTGGAATCAAGTTATCTTCATGTTCTATTTTTATGTTGCACATTTTTGTTATTTCATAATTATTTGTTAAGTCGAAATTTAATTTTAACAAATCTTTTTCTAGAATTAAATTATTATTTATTAACACATTTTCAACATTTTCTATTAATTGTGAATTTTTAATTGCGGTTAAATATTTTAAATATATATCATCAAATTCATTTAAATAACATATTTGATTTATATATACTTTATTTGTGTTTTGGATTTTTTCATACTCAAATTCATTTTTATATCCTATATATATTTTTTCATATATTTTTTCTAAGGTTTCATATATATCCATATCTTTATATAAAACTATACATATAAGTGAAGCTGAATATTTTTTTAAATTATCATAATCTATAGTTTTTTCGCTATTTATTGTGGATAACTTTATTAGGTTCTTATAACCATTATTATCTATACAATATAAAATTATTTTTTTATTTTCTATTGTTAATTCTAAACCTATTATAGGTTTAATATTATTTATTATACATTTATTATAAAATTCTATTACTCCATACATATTGTTATCTGTAATAGAAAGTGAGCTAATATTGTTTTTTAAAGCATATTTTATTAGTTCATCAATATTTATTAAACTAGACAATAATGAATTATCTGTTTTAATATATAATGGTGTATACATGTTTATCACCTCATTATAATTTTACTATAAATTAGATTTTTTTTAAACATTTGTTTAATTTATTTGACTTATTTTTAATTATATGATAAAGTTATATGGCATAGAAATTTTATTAAGGAGGAAAGTATGGCTAAAAAAGTTACATCATCAAAACCTTTATTTGGAAATAGAAGAAGTCATGCTTGTAATGCTACAAGACATGCACAAAAACCAAATTTGCAAAAAATCACTTTAGATAATGGTGAATCTATCAGAATCTCAGCTAGAGAATTGAGATCATTAAAAAAAACAAGTAAAAATATTGAAGCATAACAAGAATTGAAATCTTGTTTTTTTTTACTTGTTTTCTAAATACAAAGATTATTTATAACTGGTACTAATAAGTCAGCTATTATGGTTGCTAAAAATATATCACCAAATGGTATTATGAATCTAAATATAATGGTTAGTATAGCAACAATTATTCCATATAATATTTGACCAAATTTTGTAACTGGCGTTGTAGTCATTTCTGAACAAATATATATTGATGAAAATATTATTGATCCTGTAAATAAATTAAATATAACAAAATATATATCTAAATTGTTTATAAATGCTGTTAAACTTAGTCCTAAAAATAGAGTTATAAATATTGTTACTGGTATTATATTTTTTATTGATTTTTTCATTATTAAGTATAAAAAACCAATTATAGTAAATAGTATACTTACTTCACCTATTCCACCTGGTACATTACCTACAAAGAATTGTTTTAATGAGCCATATTGTTTAATGTTTTGTTCATATGAGAAATCTGTAATTGTAGTATTTTCTATTGGAGCACTATTATACTTAGTAGCTTCATATGAATTTAAATAACTATAACCACCATTTAATATTGAAAATATTGCTATTACCAAAAATGATAGTGCAACTGTATTAAGAATGTTTTTATTTGTTATTTTATTAAGTACTTTATCTATGGTTACCGATATAAAACAGGACAATATAATTATAATTATTGGTGTCTTAATCGGAATAATTAAACCTAGTATAATACCTGGTATAAATGAATATGAAGTTTTAATATATTTTTTTATATTAACGTTATCTTTACGTAGTATCATAGTATATAAAATGTCAAATATAAACATTGATATCATACATATAAAAATTAACAATAATGGATATATACTATCTATAAATCCTACTTTGCCAGAAAAGAATAAAACTATACCATTTTTATAAAATGCGAATAAAATCAATGGTAGTAATGAAATTAATATACTTTTTTTTATTTTTTCTTTAGTATTTTTCGTATGAATAAAAGGTCCTGTTACATTTTCCATTACTTCTCACACACCTTTTCTATAATATCCCTTAGTTTTATATTTGATGGGCATATATATGAACATAAACCACATTTTATACATTTTTCAGGATGAAGTTTTTTTAATTTTTCTTTATTATTTTTATTATCTTTTATCAAGACTGGTGATATTTTAGCTGGACAATATTTTGTACATTTTCCACATCTTATACATTCTTCTTCTATTTCTTTTGGAATTTCATTAAGAACTATTACACAATTTGTATCAATAGTAGCAACTATATCTTCTTCTTTTACGTAATTACCCATCATTGGTTCACCAATTACTATTTTAGGTTCTTTTATGTTTGTTCCAATTTTATTTATTATCTCATATAAAGGTGTACCTATTTTCACATAAACATTTTGTGGCCTTTTTATACCATTTCCTGTGAATGTTATTATTCTTTCACATAATGATTTATGATATTTTAGTGCTTCAAATATTGCGTATATAGTTGATACATTATTAACTACTATACCTACTTCAATTGGATTTACGTTATAAGTTTTTTTACAAACGTATTTTACTAAATTTTTCTCCCAACCTATAGGGTAACAATCTGGTACTGTAACTATTTTTACTTTTAAGTATGTACCAATAAATGAATTTAGTAAATTTATTAATTCAGTATCACTTTTTTTTACCGCTATAACTGCATTTTCTATTTCATTTATTTCTAGTATTGAATCTATAGTTTCCAATATTTCTTCACTACGTTCTTGTAATAAAACATAATCACTTGTTGAATATGCACTACATTCTGTACAGTTAACTATCAATGTATTGATTTTCTCATTTGTTTTGTACTTTAGATAAGTTGGAAATTCATTGCCACCCATTCCAACTACTCCACAATCTTTTAATGTTTTTAAAAATTCTTCTTTTGTATATTGATTTATTTTTTTATTTACTACTTCTTTTATTTCTTCTTTTTCTTTAAAATCATTTTCTATTACAACACATTTTGCTTTTTCTCCAGTTGAGATTGTTCTTTGAACGTAATCTATGACTGTACCACTGATACTTGAACAAATAGAAATTTTATAATCTCCTTTACGTCTTCCAATTACGCTTCCTTTATAAACATAATCACCTTTTTTTACAGTTATTGTTATATCTGTATCTTTGCCACTTACAAGTGGTACATAAACATATTTTGGTTTATTATAAAATCCTATTCTTTTGGTTTTTGAAATTGATTTATATTTAGGTAGTTTTACTCCATTTATCATAACTTACCTCCGTACATCTATTATACATTTTTTTTGTCGAAAAAAAAAGAGTAAAGTTTTTTATATAATAACTTGGAAATTTTTATTTAAATTTTCTCTTTCTATTTTATATAAAAATACTATATTTATATTTTCAATTAATGTTATAATAAAGGAAAATAATGACTTAATTTGTAAAGAGGTAAATAATATGAATTTAAAAGGTACAAATTTTAATATTAATGTAAAAAAAACTTGGAAATACATAAAAACTTCTAAAAAAAATTTATTTGGTTATGGATTTGTTAGTGTGATAGAGGCTATTATAAGTGCGATTATTCCCCTACTATCTGCAAAAATTATACTAAATATTACAAATGGCATTATTGCCCAATTAATACTTTCTTCTTTATCTGTTTTATTTGTTGAATTACTGCTTCATATAACTATTTATTTTAAGGGATTTTTTTATGAGAAAATATATCAAAAAACATTAACTAATATTCAAATATCGCTTGCTAAGGAAATACTTAATTTAGAAATTGAAGAAATTAATAAAAATTCATCAGGATTATTTATTGACAGGTTAAATAAAGATACACAAGATATTGCAGGTTTATTTATGGAATATACATATTGGATATCGTATATCATAACAAATATAGGTGTTTTAATTACAGTTTTCATATTAAATAAATATTTATTTGTATATGCTATTTTAAGTTCAATAATTGTTTTTTTAATAAATAGAAAAAGTTTGGAAAAACAGTATAAAATACAAAAAGAACTAAAAGCTATACAAGAAAATAAAACAGGATTAACAAGTGAATTAGTTAGAGGAATAAGGGATATTAAAGTATTAAATGCAAGTAATGCAATTTTAAAACAAACAGCTGATAAGATTAAACAAACAACTAATGAACAGATAAATATAATGAATATTAGAAGATTTTATACTTACCTAGAGAGTAATATTAGAACATTTTCAGATTTTGGATTTATAATAATAGGTTGTTTTTTATATAAGTATTCATTTCTAACAATTCCTACATTTGTTATAGTTTATAACTATCAATATAAGATAAAAGATCTATTAACAGGCATTGTTCAAATAACAGAATACAATAAAAAATTTAATATAGCTGCTCAAAGAATATATGAAATAATTGAAAGTGACAAATTTAAGAAAGAACAATTTGGTAACATAGAAATTAAAAAGTTAAAAGGAAATATACATTTTAAAAATGTTACATTTGGTTACAATGAAACTAAAATATTAAAAAACATGAATTTTAAAATAGAATCTAATGAAAAAGTTGCTTTTGTTGGAAAAAGTGGAATTGGTAAAACTACTATATTTAATTTAATTACTAAACTATATTGTGTGAATAAGGGTGAAGTTTTATTAGATAATTATAATATAAATGATTTAACTGCCTCAACAATAAGAAATAATATTTCGATAATATCTCAACATCCATATATTTTTAATTTTTCAATTAAAGATAATTTGTTGTTAGCTAAAAATACTGCAAGTATAAAAGAAATTAGAAGTGCGTGTAAACTTGCTTGTATTGATGATTTTATTATGTCATTGCCTAATAAATATGAGACAATAATTGGCGAAAATGGAATTACTTTATCTGGAGGACAAATTCAAAGATTAGCAATAGCTAGAGCTTTATTAATGAAAACAGAAATAATATTACTTGATGAGGCAACAAGTTCTTTAGATAATGAAACTCAAAGTAAAATTCAAGAAGCAATTAATAATTTAAAAGAATGTACAATATTAACTATTGCTCACAGACTTTCAACAATAATTGATTCTGATAAAATATTTGTAATTAATGATGGAATGATAATTGATAGTGGTTCTCATGAAGAACTATTAAAAAGGTGCAATTATTATAGGAATTTATATGAAAAAGATTTAAAAAAATAAATGATTTTAATAAAAAAAATGAACCATAAAAGTTCGCGTTTCCTATCAATTGGAGCCCTTTTGGTGGAAGTATAACAACCACTAGGTATAAATTTATAGGTAGTAATAACTACTAACTGATATAAATATATCACATTTTTCACAAAATTTACATAAATTCTGATTAAATATGTCAAAAATATGTTAAAATTAATAATAGAGAGGAAGTTAGTTATGAATCAAGAAGTTATTGCAAATTTAATTTTGGCATTTTGTTTTGGTTTTACGATATCTATTTTTATAACACCAATATTTGTGTATTTAAAAAAAATTATGTACCATCCTACTCAAAAGAAAAAATTATTTGAAGAAGCAATAAAAAAAGGTCATGTAGTCAAAGCAAAACTTATAAAGGAACATGATATTAAAGAATATAATACTCAATTTGGTTATCGTGATACTGGCAAGAAAATGGCTACCTATGAGTATAGTTACAATGGGAAGACATATAGAAGAAAATTTATTAGTTTTAATAAATTTGGTGATGAAGTAGATTTATACTTTATAAGTAATCCAAAAAAAGCAGAACTTGGTGGCAATTTATGGACTACCGCAAAAAATCATTGGATTAAGTCATTTTTTCTTATGACTTTATTATGTTCAATAATTTCTTGGTTTATACTAGTTTTTAAATGAAAGGTGGAAGTTTAATGAAAAAAATAATTTTAAGTTTAATGTGTGGAATTCTAATGTTAGGAGTTGCTACAGGATGTGGTAGTAATGCTACCGGTAGAGATGATAGTAAAGCAAATAACATTACAGTTAATGCACCAGAAGAAGTAGAAGTTAAAACATACATTTCTAATGGTGAAAGACAATTAATCGTAAGTGTTACTAATAAAAATAGTGAAACTATAGGTTCAGGTTATATGGATATTAGTTATTATGATGAAAATAATAACAAAGTAAGTATTTGGGGGTCTACTAATCAAAGATTTAATATGTTAGAAAAAGGTAATGAGGTAGTATTTGGTTTTGACCTTCCAGGCGAAGATACATCTAAATTCTATGTACCGGCTAAAACTGAAGTAAAAATCACAACAGATGAAGAATATAAAGAAAGTTTTGCAAAACAAATATCAGAATATAAAGAAAACTTTTCATATTCATATTCAGTTGAAGATAGCACAATCACATTAAAAATTACTAATAATTCTAGTAAATCAGAATTTATCCCAAGAAGTGTTTCGGTTGTATTCTATAAAAATAATAAACCTGTATATGTTGAAGATGTTATGTTATCTGGCACACTAAACGCAGGACAATCAAAAACTGCTACAACTATTGTTCCTAATGATTACAAAAAGAAACAAGAAACAGGTAAAACAGTTTTACTTGATTACGATTCAATAAAATTATTTAGAGTAGTAGAAGGAAATTCATAATATTTAAAAAGCCATGTCACGTTTTGTTGCGTAAGCAATGAAAGTGACAATAGGCTTTTCTTTTTATTTTCATTACGAAGTTTTGAAATAAAAACATAATTTTACTTGGCTTTATGCCTTGCTAAAATTATGCTTAAAAGGGTTTAAAAAGGGAAAATCCCTTTTTCACACCGTTATTGGCTCTGCCAATAGCGTAGTGTGTTACTCCTTTGGATTATCAAAAAATTGTTTTTATAATTTTATCTGTACCATTTATTAATTCATCTATTTCTTCTTTTGATGGTTCTCTTTGCTTTTTATGGTCGCAAAGATTTCTTATGTCTCCAAGATGTTGAATAAATCTCCAATTAATTGTATCATAAATTTTTTCTTGTTTAAACAATTCATTATAATCATTAATACTTAAATCTTTTTTAGTAATTTTCAAATTATGGTTTTTAACTATATTAGAGAAATGAGTTTCTAATATAACACCACATATTGCTCCTGATGCTCTTAAATATCCATTTTTTAATAAGTGTTTTGCTGAATCCAATTCACTATCAAATAATTCTGCCTCTAAAATTCCTCTAACGTCCGATAGAGAACTATCAATCACTTTTCTTACTGAATCTAAAATATTAAGTTGAATAGATATTTGAGTATATGCTACTGATTTCGTATCAAAGCAAGAACTTCCACCTCTGGTAACTGATATACCGGAAAAGTAATCAAACAATTTATATGTGCTTGGATCAAGTATCTTCCTTTTATCTAATTTATAACATTCTTTAAATTCTTCAAAACGCTCGGGTAATAATTGTTTTATAATTAACATTGATTGACTATACCATTTTTGATATTTGTTCATAGTTGTAAAATCATTTTTATCTGATACAATTAACTTAACTAATTTAGTACCTTCATCTACTAATTTTTCCAATTCTTCTTTTATTTTTTCTTTCATATATTATTCACTTCCTTTTCTATATTTTATCATACTTTTATCTTTCTAAATCATCAAAATTATTATCTTTAGTATAAAATTTATCAATATCAGCATAATCAAATAATTCATCTTCTTTTGTAGTATCTATTGCGATATCATAAATATAATCTTTATCAAAATCATTGTTATTATAATAATCTTTTATTTCGTTTGTAGTGGCTTCTTTTGTTTTATCATTACCAATTTGTAGTAAATGTCTAAAGAAGTTCTTAATTGCTTTTAAAATGGCTTTTATGTATGAAATGTGATTATCATTTTCTTTCTCTAGTTTTTGATTCTTAATTCTCAAGTATTTTACTTCTTTTTGTATATTTTCATTTTCTTTTTCTAGGTATTTATAGGACTTAGCATACTCATCAACTTCTTTATAAACTTTTTGGATTTTAGGTTGTATTTCCATAACTTTTTTAGTTTGTTCTATAACTTTATTCATAGAGCCAAAAGTATCTTTTTTAACTTTTACATATTCTTTATCAAAAACGGTTTCTTTGTTAGATTCCATTTTTTGTTCTAACTCTAACATAGATTTATTTAACTTTTCATTTTTAGAAGTTAGTTCTATATTTAGTTTTCTAGTAATCTTTTTATATTGTTTTATATCAATGTGTTCATTATCACTATTCTTAATACCGCGATCTAAATCATAACCATTACTAATCATTCTTTCGTGGTATTTATCTTGTAATGTAGATAAATAATTTTTATCTTTCATATAATGTTTTTTAGATATAGTCCATTTTTCTTTATCACTTCGTTTATCATATTTTTTAATTAAGGGAACAACTACACAATGCAAATGTGGTGTTTTTTCATCTAAATGTATTGTTGCATTTAATACTTGCCATTTCTCATACCCAATATCTTCATAAACAAAATCCATACAACAATTAGCCCATTTAACTATTTCATTTTTAGTCATATCCTTAAAGAAATCTTTATCACTAGTAAATAGTAGTTCATCGGCAATAACACTATTAGAATCATCTAACATTTGATTAAAACTTTTTTTTCTATTGTCTCTTTCAGTTTTTTGTTTTTCATTGTGTTGTTTTTCATAGTCTTTAACTAAATTCATATAAGAATTATAGTAGTCTTTATTTAACAGTGGGACAAGATGTATATTATTAATTGATTTACTTTTATCTATATCAGGATTAGATTTATATGCTTCTTTAGTTCTTGTATTATGGGCACCTATTTGTCCTAAATCTTTTAATTTATTTATAGGTTCTACTCTAAATATTGCATAACTCATTATTACTCATCTCCTTAAATTTTTCAAAGAAGCCTTTATAAAGTTGTTCTCCATTAGGGGCTTTTATATCACTTAAATCAATAGTTATAATGCCTAGTTTTAATTTATCATCTTTATATTTTTTATTATCTTTAATTAAGATTATTCTAACTATTTTTTCTATATCAACATTAGATATAAAACTAATGTCACTAAAATCTTCATCTGGTATAACTTCATAGTAATTTAATTTATAATTACTTCCAAGCATTTCTATTAGTTTATTAAAGTAATTTTGTGCTTGTTCAGTTGTTTTTATTTCTTTATTCATAGGTAATGGGTAACCATAATTATCTTCAAATAGGAACCAATTTAAAGGTAATCCATATTTTTGATTATAATTAATTAAATCAAGTAAGAAACTAGTTCTAAAATGTGTTTCTTTAATTATAGTTTTATCGCTTTTTCTTTCTACTACTAAATTATCAATATAAGTAGATATTATTCTTTGTTTATTTTCTCTAGGTAAGTTTAACCAACCGTATATATTAGCAAAAAACTTTTCAGGTTTAACAAATATATCAATATTATGTTTATCTTGTAAGATAAGTAAATCATCAACTGTAAAACTTAAATTTTCATATTGTTTTTGTTCTTGCATTTTTTTAATTATATCATTTCTTTGAAATTCAATATGTTTAATCTCTTTATCAAAATCTTCTAATTTCATAATTCCTTTAATGTATGCAGTTTTTATTCTATCTAGTTGTTTATCTAAATCTTTAATTTGTTTATCATAATTAATTTCTTTATTATCAAATTTAGATTTAATAAATGGTGTGTAATAATCATTTATAAGTTCATCAGTTTTAGCAAGTTCTATGATAGTGCTTAATAATTTTTGTTCTATATCTACTTCTTTAAAAGTAGTTTTACAATGTTCACATTTATAGTAATAATATTTATTTCCATTCTTTTTAGTTGTAGCACTTCCACCAAGAAATCTACCACATTTAGAACATTTAAGTTTATTAGTAAAAAGGTAAGTTCCAGTTCTTTCATAGTGTCTAGCATTTCTTAATTTTTGACTTTGGCAATTATTCCATTTTTCTTTTGATACTATTGGTTCAACTACATTTTCATAATATGTAGGGTGTTTAGTTCTTTTACCATTGATAAAGTCGCCTTTATATAATTCATTTGATAATATCTTTTGAATAGTAGAGTCATACCAATTAGTTTTATTTAATACTTGTTCTTTATTAAATATATTAGCAATAGTTTGATGAGATTTTCCCTCTAAATATAAATCAAATACTCTAACAACAATATCTTTTGTAAGGGGATCTGGTATTAATTTTTTATTATCTCTTGTAAAACCTAGTGGACTTCGATTTGGAATATGACCTGACTTAATCGCACCAACCATTCCAAATTTTGTTCTTTCTGAACATTTTTCTATTTCATTTTGAGAAACACTAGTCATTATTCTCATAACCATTCTACCATTTGAAGTAGTAGTATTAGATTCATCTGCCATACAATCAATATCACAATCATTATCATTAACAAATTTCATTAATTTTTCAATATCGTAAACACTTCTTGTTAATCTATCTAATTTAAAAGCAACTATAACATTAATCTTTTTGTCTTTAATATCTTGTATCATTTCTTGGTATGCTGGTCTTTTATCATTTTTCGCACTTATACCTGAATCTTCATATACTTTGTAAATTTCATAACCTTTAAACTTACAAAACTCTCTTAATTTTTCTTCTTGTTCTGGTAAACTAAATCCTTCTCGTTTTTGGTCTAGTGTAGATACTCTTTTGTAAATACCTGCAATTTTTCTTTTTTCATCCATATTTTTTAACACTTCCTTTCATATGTTTGGCACTTTAAATTCAAAAAAAGGGGGTCAAAAATACTAGATAATACTAATACCTTTGACTCCCTTTAAAATAAAGTATAAATTTTTTAAATATGTTATATGTGCTTTTAATCATAGAAGTACCTCTCTTTCCCCTTAAAAAGCGATACTACTTGCTTTTATTAGTTCTATACTGTATACATTTATTATTGATTTGTCAAGGTTTTAGTGGGCTTTAATATAATCTTCAAAATCTTTAAACTTAATTTTCTTTTCATAACCATTTATAAAAATGTCATCACTTTCATCAAATAATAGATAATTAATATCTTTAATTTTTACTATGTGAGGTTTAACATAAGCTATATTAGTATTTTTAATACTCTTAACACTTCCATTAGTAATAGAATAGTCCACATAAGCAAACCTACAAATCATTTCTACCTTTCTTTTTAATTCTTCACTTATTACAAGTTCTTTAGTTTCTATTGTCATAACTCATCACTTTCCTTTCTTAAATAACAAAAAAACTAACTATTTCTAGTTAGCATTTATTACTCTCGAACTATAAAAGTTCGAGTTTCCTATCAATCTGGAGGGCCTAGTCGGATTTGAACCAACGATCAGGGAGTTGCAGTCCCACGCCTTACCACT
>ULOI01062241.1_pt1 | contig 57433 bp, 60 predicted proteins | sample 1952231 | NCBI WGS metagenome assembly ULOI01 (sample SAMEA4835593, study PRJEB28245) | human gut metagenome | biome: gut microbiome; material: fecal sample | place: Denmark | collected 2008
CGAAAGAAACTGGCTGATGAGATAGCCGTGTCCGGCATGTATCTCCACGCAGTCCATGCCGGAGTCGATGGCCATGCGCACTGCCTCTCCAAACGAGCGGGCCAGTCCGGGAAGTTCGTCGGCACGAAGGGCGCGTACAGGGCTGTAACTGTAGATGTTATAACCTCCAGAGGCCGATACCGGGGTTTCGCCGGCTGTGCTTTTGTGCGACATGTTGCCGCAGTGGCCTATCTGTATGGATGCCTTGGCTCCGTGGAAGTGTATGGCATCAGTGATGCGCCGGAGGTCGGGGATGACTTCGGGGCGCAGCAGCAGTTGCGTGTCAAACGACACACCGCTGCGAGTGGCAGAAGCATAGGCAAGCGTGGTCATGCCTACACCTCCACGTGCCACGCTCTCATGGTAGTCAAGGAGCATCTGTGAAGGTGAATTGCCGGGGCACATGCCCTCGAAAGCGGCAGAGCGGATAGTGCGGTTGCGCAGTGTCACCGGGCCTATCTTGGCCGGTGTGAACAGTATTGAGCCGGGGTATCGGTCGGAGTCTGTCATGCGGAAAATTTTAATAGATGAAAGGGATGATGTGGCGGCGATGCAGCGTAGTATAGGCATCGCCGAACTCGGTCTCGTAGCGGCGGCTGAGGTCGCGGGCGCGAGGAGCAAGATTGGCAAACGTCCATAGCGCGAATATCGCGCCTGCCCATGACCACGTCAGTATGGCGAAGCCCGTCCATTCGACAAATTCGCCGAAATAATTGGCTGATGTCACGTAGCGGAACATGCCCCCCTTGGGTATGTAATGTGCCGTGTCGCCGGGACGGCGGAGATGGCGTATGATACGGTCGCTGTGGAGATTGATGGCCATGCCGGCAATGAACAGAGTCGTGCCGGCTATCATCTGCCATGACCATAGCCATGACAGCGGATAGCGGCCGGTCGGGCTCACATAGAATATCCATCCGCCCTGCATTAGGGCGTTGAGGGTATTGAACACCATGCCCATGGCTATTATTGCAATCGGCATAGGTGAGCTGCGGCGTATCAGCAGTGGGAAGATGAACGAGCGTTGCAGATAGTGGATCTGGAATAGGGTAAACATCACCAACGGGGCGGTGTCGAACCTGCGCGATGAATACCACCAGAGCATACACATCACGATGAATACGGGAGCTTCCATCACTATCCACCCGATGCGGTTAGGTATGCACGGACCCCAGTGTCTGCCGCGCATCATCCCATAACCGGCTGTGACGAAATGCAAAGCGACGAACACGACTGCGGCAGTCACGGCCATGGCCGTCAGGAAAGTATTGAAATAGTCCGGGTCGAACAGGGCAAGGCTGTGTGACATAAGTAGCTCACAAAAATTAGTTTATATTAAAATTTTCAAGTAACCCTGCGGCTTGCATATCCTTACTCGTCTTTCCGGCTGATTTTTAACTCTCACTCAGTCGTATAGCTCACTAAACTCCATCGCTCGACTTAAAAATCACCTCGAAAACCCTTCACAATTATATGCAAGCTAATTTTTGCGAGTTACTTAGAGCTGGAATATTTTGCTTTTACGCAAATGTAATAAAAATTGCGTGGATAGCGATAAATGGCTAAATTTGCCAATACATAATTATGGATTTAAGTTGTAAATGATTATAGTATATGAACTTTATTGAGACTGAAATTAAAGGCGTGTGGATTGTCGAGCCCAAGCGTTTCGGCGATGCTCGCGGTTATTTCATGGAATCGTTCAAATTAGAGGAGTTCCGCAAACATGTGGGAGACATCCACTTCGTGCAGGACAACGAGTCGATGTCGACACGCGGAGTACTCCGTGGTCTGCATTTCCAGAAAGGAGAATTCAGTCAGGCGAAGCTCGTGCGTGTCAGCCGTGGCGCGGTGCTCGATGTCGCTGTGGATTTGCGTGGCGGCAGTCCGACATACGGCAAGTATGTGGCTGTGGAACTCAGTCAGGACAATGCCCGCCAGCTCTTCATACCACGAGGAATGGCTCATGGTTTCTTGGTGTTGAGTGATGAGGCCCAGTTCCAGTACAAAGTAGATAACGTATATGCTCCCCAGTCAGAAGCCACACTGCGTTTCGACGACGAAACCGTAGGTGTCAACTGGCCTATACCGCGTGAGGAGATGCTCCTGAGCCCCAAAGACCTCAAGGGTCTGTCGCTCGGAGAGGTAACGCCATTTTGAGTAGACATTGTCTGATAAAACCGACATAACACTGCGGACGGAGCTGGGGCAGCGGTTGTCCCAGCGGTTGTCGCCTGTGCAGTTGCGACTTGGCCGTCTGCTTGAAATGACAGCCAACGAGGTGGAGGACGAGGTACGCGCAGCTGTCGATGAAAACCCTGCCATAGAGGTCGTGGAGGCTCCCGAACCAGCCCCGGTTTATGAACCTGACCGGCTCATCCCACGCTATACCTCCGGAAGCTATGCTGACGGTGAATATACTCCGTGGGAGACATTGCAGGAAACCCATGTAGCCACCCTTCAGGAGCAGCTCGCAGAACAGCTCCAAGAGCTTGAACTTTCAGACAGCGACAGGGAGATAGCGCGGTACATAATCGGGAACATAGATGACAACGGTTATCTTACCCGGGCTGTCGGAGCCATAGCGTCGGACCTGATGGTGCAGACGGGCGAAGATGTCGTCGAGTCTTCTGTTGAGCGGATGATTGATGTCATCCAGCATCTGGAACCTGCCGGAGTGGGTGCGCGCGATTTGCGTGAGTGCCTGCTGCTGCAGCTTAATCGGCGCATAGAAGGCAATCCCTCATCCGTAGCGTCGAGAAATGCCCTCTCCATAGTGTCGGATTACTATGACGAGCTGGCGCTGATGCACCTTGACCGCATAGCCTCGCGCATGAAACTATCAGACGAAGCGATGCGGGATGCTTTAGGCCAGATACGGTCACTCAATCCCAAGCCTGGCGCCGGGGTGGCTGCTCCTGGGTATACGGAGCGTGCCAATGTCGTGTCGCCCGATTTCATAGTGGAAAATGACGGTAACCGCCTGACGGTGTCAGTTCCTAATCGGTTGCCCGAACTGGCTGTAGCCGAGTCGTTCGCGATAGACGATGCCGAGCCGATGACACCCGCCCGACGCAAAGATGCTGCCGCCATGGCTCCTTACCGCGACGAGGCGGAGACTCTGATAACTGCGTTGAAGATGCGGCAGGACACCCTTTTGTCGGTGATGAAAGCCATCGTCGGCCTGCAGAAAGCCTTTTTCCTGTCGGGAGATACGCTGGATTTGCGTCCGATGTTGCTTAAAGATGTCGCAGCCCTGACAGGCTACGATATCAGCACGGTGTCACGTGCCACCAACGGCAAGTATGTCGCAGCCCCCACAGGCATCTATCCGCTGAAAATGCTTTTTAATGACCGTGTTACGGATGACTCTGACGCCACAGCCCACGAAATCATGGCGGCTCTGCGTGAATTGATAGAAAGCGAGGATGCCCGCAGGCCTCTGAGCGATGACGCGATAGCCGATGCCCTTGCAGCTAAAGGATTCAACATCGCCCGGCGCACCGTGACCAAATACCGCGAACGTATGGGAATCCCTACTTCGCGTTTACGTCGCGGCCTGTCGTGACGCGATTATAACACTCACCATATACTTCACATTATGAACAAATTCTTTTTGGCAGTGTCGACGGTGTTCAGTCCGTTGCTTGTGACGACTTACGGTGTAATCTTGGCGATGTCGCTGACTTTCCTTGCGGTGCTGCCGGCCACCACCCGATTGCTTACTGTCGGTATGCTGTTTTTCATGACGGCAGTCATCCCGGCCGTGTCGATTATGGTGATGAAACGTCTTGGCATGGTGAGTGACCATTCGTTGAGTGAACGCAGCGAACGCACTCCGGCTTATCTCATCAGCGCGGTGTGTTATATAGCTGCCGCGATTTACCTTATGAAAGTCCATTCGCCTGATTGGTTGTGGCTGTTTGTTGCCGGAGGGTTGTTGTCGTTGGTCATCAACGTGGTAATCACGCGATGGTGGAAGATAAGTGCGCATATGACAGCCATGGGCGGGCTGGTAGCCTTGCTGTTCCGTTTCCAGCTATCGTATATAGCCATATATGATATGCAGTGGTGGATTATCGGTGCGATAGTTTTGACCGGCATTGTCGGGTCGGCACGTATATACCGCGAGCGTCATGACCTGTGGCAGGTGCTTGCAGGCACGGCTTGCGGATTTGTCTGCGTGTTTTTCATCACTATGATACATGGATAATTATTAAATATAGATACATAATGAAGCCAATAGTCAGTATTATCATGGGGAGTACTTCCGATCTTCCCATCATGGAGAAAGCAGCCAAATTTCTCAACGATATGCAGATACCGTTTGAGATGAATGCCCTTTCGGCTCACCGCACACCTGCGGCTGTCGAAAAATTTGCTTACGAGGCCAAAGACCGAGGCATAAAGGTGATTATAGCCGCCGCCGGTATGGCCGCCGCGCTTCCCGGTGTTATCGCAGCCATGACACCACTGCCTGTAATAGGTGTGCCTATCAATTCCACCCTTGACGGACGTGATGCCCTTTACAGCATAGTCCAGATGCCTCCGGGTGTGTCTGTCGCTACCATGGGCATCAACGGTGCCATGAATGCAGCCATTATGGCAACACAGATAATAGCCCTCAGCGATGCAGAGGTGGCTGGACGTTTCGATGTGTACCGCAGTGGACTCGCATCCAAGATAGAAAAAGCTAATGCGAGCCTTGCCGAGGTGCATTACGAATTCAAGACCAACTGATAAGTAACTCACCCCAATAATACATAATATAAACATCATTTCTGACATGCAACGGCGCAAAACCATCTCCGTCAGGGTCGGCAATGTCAACATAGGCAGCGACCACCCGATAGCTCTCCAGTCCATGACATCTACATCAACCATGGATACGGATGGCAGTGTGAACCAGATACTCCGCATTGTGGCCGCCGGGGCCGACATCGTCAGGCTGACCGCTCAGGGCGAGCGTGAAGCCGTCAACCTTGAGGAGATCCGCCGGCGTGTCAGGGAGCAGGGGGTAGACGTGCCTTTGGTGGCTGATATACACTTCAACCCTAAAGCGGCTTTCGCCGCTGCATCGAGGGTTGAAAAAGTCCGTATCAATCCTGGTAATTTCGTCGATCCCGGACGCACGTTCAAGAAGCTTGAATACACTGATGAGGAGTATGCCAAGGAACTCGTGCGCATCGACGAGGCATTGACACCGTTTATCGAACTGTGCCGGCAGCACGGCACAGCTATCCGCATAGGTGTCAACCACGGTTCGCTTTCCGACCGTATCATGAGCCGGTATGGCGACACTCCCGAGGGGATGGTGGAAAGTGCTATGGAGTTTCTTAGGGTTATGGTCAAGAGAAACTTCAATGATGTGGTCATTTCTGTCAAAGCCAGCAATGTGCTTGTGATGACCCGTACAGTCAGGCTGCTTGTTGAAGCCATGGACAAAGAGGATATGCACTTCCCTCTGCATCTCGGTGTCACAGAGGCCGGTGACGGCGAGGACGGACGTGTGAAAAGCGCGGTAGGCATAGGCTCATTGCTCCTTGACGGCATCGGTGACACTATAAGGGTGTCTCTCAGTGAGGAGCCGGAGGCGGAGATACCTGTGGCAAAAATGCTCGTCGATTATATAGCTTCCGACCCTGTGAGATTGTCGGCTCCGAAGCGTCAGAGGTCGATACCGGCGGTTGTAGGGCTGGATATGGCGGTCGATGAGGCTTCGTTGATTTCTGACAGGGTGCTGTCGGTCGACTACCACGGTTTTACCCCCGACGAGGTGACTGTACGCGCTGCAGTAGACCTCGGTGCGCCTTTATTGAGAGGCGAGGGTGATGCCGTCAGCATCACGGCCGATTGCCTGACACCTCAGCAGTGCCACAATCTTGCATTGTCGATACTCCAGGCGACCCGTCTGCGTTTTTCCAAGACCGAATACATAGCATGTCCGAGCTGTGGGCGCACCCTGTTTGACCTCCAGTCGACACTTCGCGACATCAAGGCGGCAACATCGCATCTCAAACATCTGAAGATAGGGGTCATGGGTTGTATAGTCAACGGCCCCGGAGAGATGGCGGATGCCGACTATGGATATGTGGGTGCTTCGGCAGGGCATATCACCCTGTATAAAGGCAAAACGCCGGTAGAAAAGAACATATCCCAGGAGGAAGCCATACCCCGTCTGATAGAACTGCTCAAACGCGAAGGCCAATGGGTTGAGCCTAAATGATTTAAACAGTATCATTGGTGTCATGTCGGAGACTCGTGATTTTACCGCTCTTGATGAGAGGATGATGCGCCGGGCTATACAGCTTGCATACAATGGCCGCATGGATGTGTCGCCTAATCCTATGGTGGGATGCGTCATAGCTGTCGGTGACAGGATAATAGGGGAGGGCTACCACCGGCGGTGCGGAGAGGGTCACGCCGAGGTCAATGCGGTCGCCTCTGTTACAGATGCCGCGTTGCTACGCGAGGCTACCGCCTATGTGACATTGGAGCCGTGCAGCCATTACGGCAAGACACCTCCGTGTGCGCAGCTGCTGATTGACCGGGGGTTGAAGAGGGTCGTGATAGGTTCTGGCGACCCCAACGTTAAGGTCAATGGTCGCGGAGTGGCCATGTTGCGCGAGGCTGGCATAGAAGTGGTGACAGGAGTGCTTGAAGATGATTGTCGGGCGATTAATTCCCATTTCATGACTGCATTTTCCCATAACCGTCCATACGTGATGCTCAAATGGGCACAGAGTACGGATGGCTTCATGGATGTAGCCCGGACTGCGTCGGATACACCGTATCTGTTTTCAACGCCCCTTAACAGGGCTATAGTGCACAGACTGAGAGCCACGCATGACGGCATCATGGTAGGCAGGCGTACTGCGGAGCTTGACCGGCCTGCGTTGACAGTAAGGTATTGGGCGGGGCGCAATCCTCGTAAAATCATCGCTGACGGCAACGAGAGTGTTCCTGATCTGTTAGCCGGATTACGCTCCGAAGGGATTACTTCCCTGCTTGTAGAGGGTGGGGCGACATTGCTCTCAGCCTTTATCGGCAGCGGTATGTGGGATGAGGCCAGAGTCGAAGTTGCGCCAGTCATTCTTGGCGATATGGGCAGAGCCAAAGCCCCGGTCATGCAGGTGCTGCCTGAGTCGTATGTAACGGTAGACGGTAATAAGGTGTTTATTTACAGAAATATATAGGACGTGTCAGTTTCTGTCAGGAATAGTGGTTGGGGATGTCTGACAGTGTCCTTTGAGGATTCGGATGTGTGTTAAAAATCATATAAAAACATGCAATCTTTATCCTGTGTCCGGTATCGTTAAGAAATTGTTGTTAACTTTGCACGTTGAAAAAGTACGTATTTTTTTGATTCAACCATGAGTAAGTATCTGTTGGTTCTTTCTCTGATGACCGTAATGGTTTTGTTTTCAACATCTTGCAATAGCAAGAGTGATGAAGAGGAGGAAGGTCAGAACGTCAGCTATACCAGCACTGTGATAAGTTCGTTCGCGCTCGTTGAGGACGATGAAGTGCTTCGTGACCTTGAAACGGTATATTTTACTATAGACCTTAACAATGCGCTGATATACAATGCCCAGCCGTTGCCTAAGGGAACAGACGTGTCGTCTCTTGCCGTGACTATCGGCACAGGAGTCCTCTCGGCTATCAGCATCTCTTATGTCGATGCCGACGGAGTTACGCAGACGGTGGATTATATGGCAGATTCAAGTGCTAAAATCAATTTTGCACACGGTCCTGCCACTGTCACCGTCACAAGTGGCGACGGCAATCATACACGCTCATATGAGGTCTCGGTAAATGTATATGAGGTCGAAGCCGACCTACTTGCTTGGGATGACACTTCCAGTGCCGAATTGCCCACGACTCTCGGAGTAGACAATGTGACGGCAGCTAAAGCCGTGGACTTCAAGGGGCAACCTCTTGTATTGACCTCCAATGGCAATGGAGAGCTATGCATAGCCACATGTGCCGACATCAATAATCCACAATGGACGTTCGTCTCGCCTGTCGCTCCTGCTGGTGGTGTCAAGGTAAATACTCTGGCAGTTTGTGGCGATAATCTGTATGTGGTCGCCGCCGGTGATGCCCTGTTGACATCGGCTGATGGTGGTCAGAATTGGGTCGACACAGGCGCGAGCATGTCATATATATATGGAGAATATGCGGGCCGTTTGCTCGGCAACGTGAAAGATGCAACCGGCGCATATAGTCTGATAGACTACCCCGGAGGCACGGCCGCTGTACTGCCGGAGGGATTCCCCGTAAGCGGCACATCGCAAATGCTGTCATATGAACAGCTGTGGATGGAATCACCAATCGGTATGATGATAGGCGGCACGCTCGCTGATGGCTCGTTGACCGATGCATGCTGGGCCTATGATGGCTCGACATGGTGCAATATTGCAGTGACTGCCGCTCCTCAGCGTACAGGCGTGACTCTCGTACCTTACTTCGTGTACCGCACAGAGTCCACCAGCTGGGTGACGACGAAACTGACCGCATTCATAGCCATGGGTGGCACTAATCCCGACGGCTCTATCAGCAAGGAGGTCTATGTGTCTACTGACTATGGGACTCATTGGCTGCTTGCCGACGACTCTTTGCAGCTCCCGGATGAATTGCCCTCATTTACATCGGCTTCTGGACTCGTATACTCTCGCATGATGTCGGCCGACCAGCTTGCAGCTGCTTCGTGGGAGGCTGTTGCCTCTAATGAAATGCCTCTCTGGGTGGCAAGTAATTATGTCAAAGACAATGAGGGGATAACGCCCATTACAGAGTGGGAGTGTCCGTACATATATCTCTTTGGAGGTGCCGACGCATCTGGCTCCATTGATGGAAAAATCTGGAGAGGTGTGATAAACCGTCTGACATTCAAGCCCTTGCAATAAATGGCATCCTCTTTTCGACATATGATCCGTTGGCACTTGCCAAAAGCTACGATGACGCTTGTCGCTGTCATCGCGTTTGTTGGTGTGTCTTCTCAACGGGTCAGTGGCCAGTCATGGCAGTCGTTTGAGGAACCGTATAAATTTGACTTCGGGCTGGCTATGGGCATGGCCGGTTACTGGGGCGACCTGAGCAGCAACATGTTCTCAGACCCAGGGCTGGCGGCTTCGGCTCTGTTTCATTACCGATTTGATGCCCGCTGGTTGGTCAGAGGTAGTTTTACCGGGGCTCAGCTTAGTGGCTCGAACAAGAATGCAGAGAATGTAGTACCAGCCGGGATGTTGGAATTTTCGGCGGGATTCTATGCTTTGGATGCACGTGCGGAATTTAATTTCCTCAATTTCGGAATCGGAGAGACATATAAGCAGCTTAGCCGCTGTACTCCGTATCTCGGGCTGGGTCTTGGTGCGGCCATGTCTCGTGTCAACAAAGAGAGCCACGTGGCGATGACGATTCCGATGTCGTTCGGAGTCAAGTACAAGATATCCGAGAGAGTCAATCTCGGTGCGGAATGGACATTTATGAAAGTATTCGGCGACAAGGTGGACGGTTACGAGAATCTTACAGGTGTAGCGACCGATTTCCTGCGCCATACCGACTGGGTGTCCACCATACAGCTTTATTTCACATATGAGTTTGGTCGCAGATGCGTGGCATGCAACCGCCATGAATAATAATCGGTTATAATCATCAGGCAATATGACTGTACAATCGACCATACCAGCTCCGCATGTTTCTGACACCAAGGTGCCGGTACATGTTGCCATAATCATGGATGGCAATGGACGCTGGGCCAAAGCCCGCGGACTTGACCGTTCGGCCGGCCATGTGGAGGGTGTAAATACTGTCCGGCGGATTACCGAAGCGGCCTCTGAGGCCGGTATCGGATATCTGACGCTGTATGCATTCTCTACCGAAAACTGGAATAGGCCTCAATCGGAAGTCGATGCCTTGATGCATCTCATAGGCATGGCCATAGAACGGGAAACGCCTGATTTGATACGCAACAATGTAAGGCTGACCATGATAGGAGATACGGACCGTATGCCGCCCGAAGCCCTTGACCGGCTCAACGGCTGTATCGAGTCAACATCGCATTGCTCAGGGTTGACGCTGTGCCTCGCACTTAGCTATTCTGCCCGCTGGGAGTTGGCGGAGGCTGTCCGCCGCATATCCAATGAGGTAGCCGACAGGCGTTTGGCTGTGGGGGACATAGATGAGCATACCGTATCGCGGTTCCTTACTACCGCTTCGATGCCTGACCCCGATTTGCTCATACGCACAGGAGGCGACCAGCGTATCAGCAATTTCTTGCTATGGCAGATTGCTTATTCAGAGATATACTTCACACCGACATATTGGCCGGATTTCACCAAGGAGCAGTTTCGGGAGGCTCTTGACTCCTATGCCGGACGTGAACGCCGGTTCGGACTCACGTCCGAGCAGGTCTTGTCGGATTGCGACGGGGCGACTTCGCCATAGATACGGTACGCGATTACATAACCCTTTCGCCTGTTAATTTAATCCGTATATACCCATTCATTATTTACAATAGATGCTTCGATACATCACTTTCTCATATGCCTCTCTGGCAGACATGTTTCGACGGACGCTGTCACGTATCTCTTTAGCAGTGGTAGTGTTGGCGGCTTTTGTAGTGCTGGCTCCGGATAGCGTTATAGCTCAGGAGGCCGACACTGTGCCTGCTGACACGGCACAGGAACGGGTCATGATGCCTGTCGATACGATATTCAACCCTAATATAGTCTACACGACCACTCCTCGTATATATGAAATATCCGGAATCACAGTTGACGGTGCCCCTAACTACCAGCGTGAAGTAGTCATAGGTTACAGCGGACTCAGGGTAGGCAGTCGTATTGAGATTCCGGGTAAGGATATAACAGAAGCTGCAAAGCGCCTGTGGGATCAGGGCTTGTTTGCCAATGTGCAGATTCTCGTAGACAAATTCGTCGGTGATAAAGTGTGGCTGCGTCTGAACTTGCGGCAGCAGCCGCGTATTGGCACCATTAACTTCCATGGGGTGAAGAAAGGTGAGCAGAAGGACCTTGAAGACCGCCTGAAACTGATGAAAGGCAACCAGATTACACCCAATATCGTCAATCGAGCCAAGCAGATCATCAAGAAATATTTTGATGAGAAAGGATTCCCCAATGCCAATGTAACGGTTTCGACTGCTGAAGACATCTCGGAGCCTAACTATATGACTGTCGACATCGTAGTCAATCGTCATGACAAGATAAAGGTGCACAAGATATACATCAGCGGCAATGAAGCACTTTCTGATAGGAAAATCAAAGGTGCGATGAAAAAGACCAACGAAAACGGCAACATCCTCAATCTCTTCAAGCAGAAGAAGTTTGTGGAAAGCGATTATCAGGACGACCTCAACCGCATTATCCGGGCGTATAACGAACGGGGCTATCGCGATGCCAAGATATTGAAGGACAGCGTGGTGCCTTATAGCGAAAACCGTGTGGACGTATACATTGAAGTAGAGGAGGGCGATGTGTATTACATCCGTAATATCGAATGGGTCGGTAATACCGTATACCCTACGGAAGTCCTCCAGGATCTTCTCGCTATGAACCCGGGCGATGTCTATAACCAGAAGCGTCTCGAAAAGCGTGTGCGCGAGGACGACGATGCTGTCAGCAATCTGTACATGAACAATGGCTACCTGTTCTTCAACCTTGTGCCTATCGAACGCAATGTCCGCAATGACTCCATCGATTTGGAAATGCGCATTATGGAAGGCCCCCAGGCGCGTATCAACCAAGTAATCATCAACGGCAACGACCGTCTGTATGAGAGGGTTATACGGCGCGAACTCCGTGTCAAGCCAGGAGAGCTTTTCAGTAAGGAAGACCTCATGCGTTCGGCTCGTGAGATAGCTGCCACAGGTCATTTCAACCCTGAAAACATGGATATCCGTCCACAGCCCAACGAGGACGACGGCACTGTGGACATCATCTTCAACCTCGAGTCCAAAAACAACGACAAAATAGAGTTTTCGCTTGGATGGGGCCAGACGGGAGTCATCGGTAAGGTGGCTCTGTCATTCACCAACTTCTCGATACAGAACCTGCTTCATCCGAGCAATTACAAGGGCATCATACCACAGGGCGACGGACAGCAGTTCACCATATCCGCACAGACCAATGCCCGCTACTATCAGAGCTACAGCATATCGTTCCTTGACACTTGGTTTGGTGGCAAGCGGCCAAATTCATTGAGTGTGTCGGCTTATTTCAGCCGTCAGACTGGTGTCAACTCGGCATATTACAGCGATAATTATTGGGGCAATATGTATGGTTATGGCCTCGGCAGCTCATGGAACTACAACAACAACAATTACGATTACAGGTATACCTATGAGAATGCCTATGACCCCAACCAGGTGCTTCAGATGGCTGGTGTTACTGTCGGTTTCGGTAAGCGTATGAGCTGGCCTGATGATTATTTCACGTTCCAGGCCGACCTGAGCTACAACTGGTACTATCTGAAAAACTGGCGTTATCTTTTCCAGATGAGTAACGGTACCTCCAACTCCATCGTGCTCGGCTTGACTCTCGGACGCAACAGTATAGACAATCCTACATATACACGTCGTGGTTCGACTTTCTCGCTCAACCTCCAGCTCACACCGCCGTGGAGCCTCTTCCGCAAGAAGAACTGGCAGCAGCTTTACGAGGAGAACACCGATGAGTCGAAAAAGCAACTCTATCAGTGGATTGAATACTGGAAGCTGCGGTTCAAGTCCCGTACATACACTCCGCTCACCGATCCTTCGGGACAGTATACTCTCGTGCTGATGACACGTGCTGATATCGGTCTGCTCGGCTACTACAACCGTTGGGTCAAGACCCCGTTTGAGACTTTCTATGTCGGAGGCGACGGTATGTCAGGCTCATATACTTATGCAACAGAGACCATAGCCCTCCGTGGTTACGACAACGGTGCGCTCACTCCCGGCAACCGTCTTGGATATGCATATGCGCGTTTTGGAGCCGAACTGCATTTCCCGTTCCTCTTGCAGCCGACCACCACCATCTACGGTCTGGTATTCGTCGAAGGAGGCAACGCTTGGACCGATGTGGCGAGCTTCTCGCCGTTTGACCTCAAGCGCAGCGCCGGAGCCGGTGTCCGTGTGTTCCTGCCGATGGTAGGTATGATGGGTATCGACTGGGGCTACGGTTTTGATAAAGTTTATGGTGTAAGGGGCGGTAGCCATTTCCACTTCATCTTAGGACAGGAATTCTAATTAACAAATATTGTTATCTTTGCGTTAAACCAAATATCGGGTCTAAGTGTCAAAATGGTAACTGTCTAACAATTTAACCAACGAATCAAACGACTATGAAGAAGATAATACTTTTGGCAGCGTTATGCCTGATGACGGCACTTGCCGGACGGGCCCAGAAATTTGCGATGGTGGATATGGAGTACATCCTTAAGAATGTACCGGCATATGAAATGGCTAACGAGCAGCTCAACCAGCTTTCGCTGCGCTGGCAGAAAGAACTCGAAAAGGCTGCCAACGATGCACAGACGGCTTACAAGAACTACCAGAATGAGAAAGTCTTTCTGACCGACGAAATGCAGAAGAAACGCGAGGAGGAGATTGTGGCTAAAGAAAAAGCTGCAGCCGAACTACGCAATAAATATTTCGGACCGGAAGGTGAGTTGTATAAGCGCCGCCAGAACCTGATGAAGCCGATTCAGGACGATGTCTACAATGCCATTAAGAAGGTAGCCGAGGAGCGCGGTTATCAGGCGATATTCGACCGGGCTTCGTCGGTAGATGTGATTTTTGCATCGCCGCGTATTGATGTCAGCCGAGAAGTGCTGTCAAAGCTCGGATACGCTAACTGATAGATATTAATTCAAATATACTCAACAAATTAACTATAACACTAATCTAATCTTATGATCAAGAAAATTCTTGCAGTGCTTGCTGTCGTTGCTATAGCACTCCCGGTGTGCACTATGGCACAGTCTAAATTCGGCATCGTCAACCCCGACGCAATTATGAGGGATCTTCCTGAGCTTGCCAATGCACAGAAAGAGCTGGAGGCAGTATCTGCAAAGTATCAGAAGGAGGACAGCGTGCTCCAGACCGAAATCCAGCTTAAGTATGACGACCTGCAGAAAACCATGCGCAATGACCCTAACGCTCCCCAGGCCATCCAGGAGCGTCGTATGCAGGAAATCCAGGATATGACCAACAAATACCAGCAGTTCCGCCAGAATGCCCAGCAGGACATCCAGCGTCAGCAGGAGACTCTGCTTGCCCCCGTGCAGCAGAAAGTGGTCAGTGCCATCAAGGCTGTCGGCGAACTCGGCGGCTATACATTTATCTTCACCAGCGAAGTCCCTGCCTATGTAGGCAAGGATGTAGTGGATGTGACTCCCGAAGTGCGCAAGCAGCTCGGATTGAAGTAATCCCCATTATTATTACATAATGACCTTATGGCAGCGCCGCCCGGTATACGGCGGCGCTGCTTGCTTTCCCCTATCGGTACCCCATATGCCGCTGGACCAGTCATTAAAAAGACATCTGACTATAATCCCGTGGATTGTAGCGGGATTGTGTGTGCTTGAGTGTCTCGCGTTCATGCTCTACCACCATGCCACCACAGGGTATTGGGCATTCTACATGCCGGATACCAATTCGTATATTTTTGACGGCTTCACTTTGCGCCCACCGTTCTATCCGTTGTTCTTGAGGGCTTGCGGGTTTTCGACCGACATGACCGAGCCGACGATGATAGCTGTTTCATTAGTGCCGATTATTGTCCATGTATTGTCTGTAGCTGCTTTTACACGCATGGCCATAGGAGTGGGCGGTATCTGGGGACTCTGTGTTGCTTTGGTCTATGCCCTCTTTCCTTCCTTGGGTATATTGCCGTTGGAAATGGGCACCGAAAGCTTTTCCATGTCGTTTGTGGTGATAACGACCTACTTGTTCTATTGTATGTTATATAAGCCGTCATATGTACTGTGGATAGCTTTTACGTTGATGATACTGCTATTGCAGTCCATAAAGCCGGCGTTCCTGTTTGTCCCTGTTTGTGTCGCCGTAATCGGGATTGGTATGATGCTGATGCCCGTCGATCCTCACAGACGCATATTGTCACGTCGGCTTCTCGTATCAGCAGCTGTCTGCGTGGCATATATACTGGTCTACAGCGCGGGTGTCTATTATAAATGGGGCGTATTTACTCCTTCTACCGTAAGTCTGAGAAATGATTATTACGAAGCTCGGCTGGCCGGTGTGCTCGACCCAAAGTGCTCTCCGGATGCGGACTTGGCGGCAGTTATTGACAGTTACATTACTAACCGCCCTGTCATTGATGAGGTTGATAGCTCTGCATGGATAGAAGGTTTAGATTTGACTAATAAATACGACCTTGCAGCATTGAGGGTTACCATTATTGAAAGCCGGAAAAAGCATGCCGCCAAGTGGCGCGACTATTTCGTGCGTAAAGTATCCTTGGGGTTGTCGGAATCGCTGATTTATCCGGGTACTGACAAAGGAGTGTTTGCAGGATATGAATTTCGTGATGATATAGGCCGTTTCCTTACAAGGACTGGGGTGACATGGTGGATTCCTACGGCTGTCGCTTTAGCGATGATGTCGCTGCTTACCTTACGGCTTGCTGTCTGCTTGCGCCATAGGGCAGGATGTAAAAAAGCACGATATGGAGCTGTTGACATTTTCGCTGATTTCAGATGCAAGTCTTTGAGAGCGTCTTCAAATCTAAGGGCGTGGTGCTTGTCCTCATTTCTGGTGCTTCTGCTTGCCGGCAATATCGGTGTGGTGGTATTCGGTGCGCCGTATGATTTCTCACGTCTTCTCTGCCCGGTGCTACCAGCCTTTTTTCTGCTGTTGGGTTGCCTCCCTGGCCTGTTCGTCCATCGTAACGACAAGTCTGCTTAAAGTATAGACTATTTAGCTGCGCCAAGATATCGTCCGCTGACCCCAAATTGCCATGCGGATTTGCATGTAAATTTGAAACGACGATGCAAAAAGTTGCAAAAAACGTCAAAATCTGGCAAAGTGAAGCCGTTTTTTTTAGCTTGGTAGGGCTGGGAGTCACGGATGTCGGCCTTAACCATAAACAATCCGTGCGGCGTTCCCGTCATGCTTCGACATTCGGTAAAATGCTGTATGCCAAATAAATAAAAAGAATGAGTAACGAAAGCCGGGGCTTGTCAATTACTCATTCTTATCTTTCTGATGTTTCGGAGTGGCGAGATTCGAACTTGCGACCCCCTGCTCCCAAAAGATGCCCTATCAAGCTTTAGTTTAGTGTGAATGAGTTAGTTATAGTTTAGTACGTGCAAATCGTTGCATGTGTTTTTATGTAGTCGTTACTCCCATTTGATGGGGATATTGGTAAAGCGGAAGCCGTCTATATTTAAGTTTTGTCCCGGCCGAAGGTCTAAAGTTTTAATGAATTGAGGTTCATTATCTGCTTGCGTTTTGAGTATTAGTTTTACAGGAGTGTCAGGAAATAGTGTAGTAGCAACGGCTAAGGAGTTGTCTCCTAATGTAGATGCATATTTTGTATCTCTATGGGTCTCTCCTTGTTCATCAATAAAGACTGGAGGCTCAAGCGTAATAGATTGTTCTATCCTTCCTGTGGATAGGACTGAAACCACAAATGTGATCTCTCCAGTCGTCCTATTGCCTTTAGCTTCGATAAGACGGTAATTGATATTACGATTAGATGTTGCCTCGGCAATGGTTGGCTGGAGGCTGATGGCTTGCTTCAGGGCAAGGTTTTGTTTTGTGACTTCGTCAACCTTGACTTGCATGTTTGCCATGGCTGTTTGCATGGCAGTAACGGTTGACTTAAGGGAGTCTACAGCGTTTCCCATCTGAGCAATTTTCTGCTCAACTTCGGGATTGGTACTCTGCGCATGAGCCATAAGCGACACCGCAAAGACGATTGAAGACAGAATTACTTTTTTCATATTAAGATTGGTTACTCGTGTTTTTATTAGTTCTACTCCGTTGAATCCTTATTTATCTATATTTAAGAGCTTTAATGAGCGAGTCGGCTTCATATGCCATCTCCCTATTTAAGCCAAACGAAAGTTGTTGAAACGAATGCGTCAGCCTGTTAAAATAAATCATTATGCTGTATCTCGTGTAAGTTTTATCCGTAGTCGCATAAGTTCTTGTATAAGCCCTGTTTGATGTCCTATACGTATAAGCCGTACCTCTGCGAGTGTCGGTCTTGGTCACTACTTTGGTCTCTATTATGTCGTTAAAACGTACAGGCTGACCGCAATTAAATGAAATCAATCTCTCACGTTCCGAGATATGTAAGGTCTGGGCACCTTCGACCATCTTAGTCAAGCGGTTTACCAGCGTAGCGCAAGTCGGGACTGGCTGTTTATAGATATATCTACCTAAGAATCCTTTCTTTGAGTAGATAAAATCCGTTACGCTGTCAAACAGTCTGTCGCTGTAGTCATCCCAAATCTTAAAATGTTCCTGAAAGGTACAAGAACCTATAGGTATGAGATGGACTATATCGGTCACTTCTTTGCATGCCTGTTCAAAGTTCCGGCTGAAACGCGTCTCTTTGCGTTCCCTGACTCTCGCCCGGACATCATTTATCGTCATCCGAAAACAGAATACCAATGAGCCAATAAATATCAGGATGTAAACCAGCCCCGCAACAGATCCAGTTCCGACACCGGCAAGCGCAAGCCCATAAGCTACACCATTAATCAGGAGGAATAGCCCTAACCCCCTTAGCGGTTTTAATTTATATGCAAGATTTTGATAGTCATTGATGGACTCAGACGACTCGGAAATTGAAACATTTTGCCGAGCATTGCTGCTATTATAAGTCCGATGTGATATCTGCTGATTACGTGAGCCTTGTGTGGTTATAACATGATGTAGAGCTGTAAATATCCGCTTGATTAACCGAAAAACAAGTTTCAACAGCGCAAATATCAAACGGAATATCCCAGACAGAAAGGAAATAATGTCTGCCGTAATCAGTCGCCCGACAATATAGCCTGATGTGAAACCCATAATGGATGTTATTTAGAAGTTTTTTCGTAGAGGGATATGATTTTCTCCTTATCTGCAAGTTTTTCTCGGAGGTACTTCAACTCAGTTTCTAATCGTTCAATCTTTTCTTGACCCGAATTGACTGAAACTGAACCAGAAAGAGAAGCCGCCGACCCATGATTAGCCTCTACTCGTACACTAACTGCTTCTTCATCAAAAAAATAGCCAATCGTAACACCGAGAGCCTTTGAAATAGCTTCCAAATCTTGAGCTTGAATTTTGTTCTCACGTATACACCGATGAAGATTTTGCTCGGTCATGCCTACCTGGTTTGATAAACCACGTATACCACCTTTCCTTTTTTCACATAGGGTTTTAATAAGTTGCAAATTCATATTAATCAAGCATTTATAACATTGCGACTAAAATATATTTTAGAGATTATAATTATTTAACACTAAAATATATTTTAGTGCCGAAATAATATGTTAGCTTTGCGGTATAAAGATAATAATAATTAATGAAACTATGGCAAAGCGAAGCATCATACGCAAAGCTATCGAGAAGCTGAACGTAGACGACAAGGTGAATTTTCCCATTGCGCAACTGGCCAGTGTAAGGGTCGGAGCCTCCGAGGTGGGACTCGCAATGAACCGCAAATACAAGACCAAGTCAAACAGTTCGGATGGTGTCATAACGGTACACCGCATAGCCTGACAAACGACTCAGAGTATTCAACCAATCAACTTTTAACCAATAACATATCAACATGAATGCATTGATACCGGTTATAGCCTCATTGGGCAAATATTCAATCAAAGAAACATGTGCCTTTCTCGGCATCCACCGCGAGACTTTGCGGAGGTGGGAGAGGGAGGGGATCATCTCCCGTAGCGGTTGCCGCAAATGCAACGGACGGCCATTTTTCTACGGCAAAGAGATTCTGCGTGTACTCAAATCATGACTCAGAACATCCGATGTACAATCTCCGATAACAGAACTAATAATAATCCAAACCATATTGCATTATGTCGTACCACACACTTTCGCCGACACCACCGATAATAGATGTACAGAAAATGTACAGCATCTCGCAAGTACGGAAATTACTCGGTACTAAATCATGCCCTATCAGCAGAGCCACCCTGTGGAGGTATCGTCGCCACGGACTCATTCAACCTACTGAGTATGTAGGGAAAGAACTGCGATTCAAAGGTGAGTCCATAGTCCAATGCTGGAATAGGTGCATGAATCTCAGATTTACCTGACAGATTCTTTTCCCTTTTGTTCATCTCTGGACCTGTTTTCTTACGTACGCACGCGCGCGTATTAAGCTTGATATATAGCTTATATTGATATATATATTGACACTTCGTTGTAATATCTTGAATATCAGTAAGTTATAAGTATAGATTCCCTACAAAATGATACGGGCTTCCCTACAAAATGATACGCTGATTCCGGGGTTAATCCCTACAAAATGATACGCAAAACCGCCAATCCCTACAAAATGATACGCTGACTTTTAAGTCTTACTCCCTATGGCAGCAGCATCACAAGCCACACCGCAAAATCCCGGACAAAACAGGCATATCAATGTGCCGTTTAAAATATCATGGTCGCGTCAGCCCGACATGAGCATCCATGAGCAGCGTCTGTTGCTGCGCATCATGGAATACTGTCAGGCGCAAATCAACGGTGTGGCCACAAAAGGGATATGCCAAGTCACTCCAAACCATAAGACGGTTGAGATAACGATGCCCCTGAGCGATGTATTCTTTTCTCGCCGCGTGTCGCCAAAAGAGGCCGAAGAATGTCTGCTGTCCCTGCACAGGCATACGTTCCAGTTTCAGGACAAGAACATGTGGTGGTCATGCGGATATATCGAGCATCCTGAAGTGCGCTTCGGACAGCGCATAATGAGTTTCGGTGTCTATCACCGCCTGTGGGAGATCATAAAAGCTTATGCCGAAGGGTTCCACAAGGTAGAGCTTAACAAAGCCCTTAACTTGCCCACTTCGTACGCTATCAGGTTTTATCTGCTGGTCAGCGAAAATAAGACGGACCGAATGGAGATGTCGGTCGATGTATTCAAGAACTGGCTCGGCATCCCGGAGGATAAATACCGCGACAAGAAAGGCAACCACAGGATAGACAATCTTGAAGAACGCATCATAAAGCCCTCGAAGCAGTCGCTTGACGAGAGCTGCCCCTACACGTTCACCTACTCCAAGGTCAGGGAGAATCCACGCAATCCCAAAAGCCGTGTAGTGGCGTTTGAGTTCGTGCCAGTTGAGCAACCGCACATGAAAGACCCGGAACTGGAGCGCAAACGTCTCATCTCCGAGATTGCGCCATCATTTCTCCTTAGCCCAGAAGTATATGATTACCTGAAAACGAACTATGGGATGACAGGGCCATTTCTCAATCCACGAAAGGCAAAAATCAAGCAATGGGAGGATTTGGAAGCCGACCCTTTGGGGTGGCTGGCTGCAAGACGCAGACTGGCGCACGAAGCATCCACCGAACCTCGCAATTACATCTTCGGTGCCATGTGCCGCAGAATCGACGAGCTTTTAGGGAGAGAGGAAACCAGTCAGGACATGGATGCTCGGTCATCTCCGCCACAGCCATTACAAGCACAGATTGAGATGAAGCGTAAGGTGGATGACCTGAGCAATGAATTGGCCAATTTATTCAATCCATATGACCATTAGACATCAACACACCCCAGCACATACCCTCTAAAACGCGCAGAAACACCTCTAATTTCTAAGCGATTCGCGCAAATGAGGTTTCATAACCCACGCCGCAGAATACGCTTAGAATCAAAAAAACGATATATGACAATTTACATATCACTTCCCATCACCGGGCAATGCGATGCAATAGTGCTAATGCCCGGTTGGATGGCAAACAAAGGCTGCACCTTGGAGTACCAGTGCGCCCTGATATACGGCTTTTCCAGTAAGATTCAGAAAATAGAAAATCTGACAGACTAATGGGTATCACGGTATTAAGTTTATTCGACGGCATGAGCTGCGGACAGATTGCGCTCCATGAGCTTGGAATCAAGGTTGACACATATTACGCCTCCGAGATAGACAAGTTCTGCATCGCGCAGACGCAACTCAACTTCCCAGGCACAATCCAGTTGGGCGATGTGCGCGGCATAGATGCTGTGCGGTTGCCGAAAATAGACTTGATACTCGCCGGATCACCGTGCCAGGGATTTAGTTTCGCGGGCAAGCGACTTAACTTTGAAGACCCACGCTCTGCGCTGTTTTTTGAATTCATACGCATACTCGGTGAGGCAAAGACTCTGAATCCGCAGGTGCTTTTCTTACTTGAAAACGTCCGTATGAAACAGTCAAGCGAGAGTGTTATCAGCGACCGTATAGGACTACTTCCTGTAATCATCAACTCCAGCCTCGTATCGGCTCAGAACCGAGTCCGGATGTATTGGAGCAACATACGGACAAGAACCGAGACAAATCTCTTTGAGACAATAAAAGTTACCGACATACCGCCGCCCAAAGACCGTGGGCTTTATCTCAGGGACATATTGGAGGACGATGTGCCAGAACGGTTCTATCTCACGGAAAGTTACATCAAGAAACTAAAAGAATATCATCATCGGCAGAAGAAACTCGGCAACGGTTTCTGTCTCGATCCACGGACAGCGAGCGACAAAGCCAAAGCGGTATGTATCGGTGGCAAGTGGCACGATGACATAGTATTGCTTGATAGCAAACATTGTCAACGCTGTTTTGCAGTTCGCGGCCGGAATCCGAAGACTGGAAGAAACGAGCAGACGATGACGTTACCACCAGTTTGTAAAACGAATTGTCTTACAAGTGTAGAGAAAGACAATTTAATACTTCAACTTCCGCATGGGTGGAATAAAGGACGGCTTATTAAAGACAAAGCCCCGTCACTAACGACAAGTTCTTGGGAACATAATAATTTGCTTTTAATACGAAAAGCTGTGCAGATTACACCCGACGCTATATTGCGCCGCCTGACACCGATCGAGTGCGCCCGGCTGCAGACAATCCCCGAATGGTACAAATGGGAATGTTCGGAAACACAACAGTATCGAATGTTAGGCAACGGCTGGACTGTGGAAGTAATAAAGCACATACTATCTTTTATAAAAAAATAATATGAACGACAACGTGATTATTAGTAATCAAAATATGGGCGGTAAAACGAATTCTACCTTGTGGCCGCGCTGTATTTTGCCGAGGACGAGGCCTAAAGAAGAAAAAAGATACTTTGAGGCAAGCATTAATTGAAGCACAGGCCGATCCTGTATCATGCTGCATGAGGGAAATAGAATACGGATTGCTGCTGCACTGGACAATCTCACACGTCCAAAATCCGTACAACTAACACTATCTTTTGACTAATTCATAACACCTGATATACAATGAGTAAACTTGACATGATAAGTAATCCGTCAACCGAGAAAAGTCACGAGGCTTTGAAACAAGCAAAGAAGATGGAGAAAGATAACAATGCCTTTCTGAACATGTGCAAAATAGGTCGTAAAACCATAATATGCGCAAGTAAGAAAAATCTACGCAGATACATTGAAGCTTGCGCTAAAGCCTATTGACCATATTATAATTGTCCTTGACATCATGGAAACCACAACTATACCAGACAGTGGCATCACCATCTTTAATGGTGACTGCATTGCCGTGATGAAACAAATGCCCGACAAGTCTTATGACTTGGCGATAGTAGACCCACCTTATTACTGTGGTCCAGAGAGACGAGGGGCGTATGGAGCAAGGGTGTCATCGCTCAATGTTAAGCGTAAAGAATACCCAGTAACATCCCATTGGATAGTTCCCGGCAAAGAGTATTTTAATGAACTTGAACGAGTGGCCAAACACTACATAGTGTGGGGCTGCAATTATTTTGACTGGCACTTTGCGCCTGGCCGCATCGTATGGGACAAATGCAATGGCGCATCATCTTTTTCAGACTGTGAAATTGCTGCTACAGATATAATAAACTCCGTAAGGATGTTTCGTTACATGTGGAACGGTATGCAGCAAGGACGCAGTATCAAAGAAGGACATATCATGCAGGGAAATAAATCCCTTAACGAGAAACGGATCCATCCCACACAAAAGCCGGTGGCATTATACGGATGGCTATTGCAAAACTTTGCAACAGCTGGAGACCGTATACTTGACACACATCTTGGCAGTGGAAGCTCAGCAATAGCAGCTTATGAAATGGGATATGAATTCTTTGGAATTGAAGCAGAACCCCTCTATTTCAAACGAGCGTCCGAACGTCTTTTAACCCATACTAATCAGTTGAGAATTTTTATGTAAAACCGAAACAATTATATCCCAATGAATATCATCGTGTTTTCACCGTTCACGACAATTCTGTTTGTCTTGACCATTGTTTCAGCCTGTATTTTATGGCTGGCAATACTCCTCAGTATCAGGATGACCCCAAAGAAGCTGGAAAGATTCATGCCGCGTAAAGTCTGCGTAGCCAATATCGCATTGTTGTTTATATCGGCATGTGGACTGATGATAAGCCTTCTGTATCAGCTTTTTTCATAAACAGGATATACGCTCAATGAAAAGGCTACTACATTTGAAAAAGATGGTGCTGTATGCTGTGGTCATCATTTTACTGTGTTCACCATTGGCATTGGCTATACCGTGGTTGGGCTATGACCTGATGACCTCCTTGACATTGCTGCAGGCATCTGTGATAGTCCTGTCGCCTGTCGTCATCGGAGCTTTGGTATTATGGAGTATTCTATGGAGTTCCGGCCGCGACTGACACGGTGAAAATCGATTATTTCGTATCCAATTTATCCAACGGTCACGATGGGCTGTCCAAAGAATGTTGAGAGCATGGCGAGTGTGGAAATTGTGAAATTATGCTCTCCACTTAGCCATCGTGTGATTTCATTAGGACGTTTCCCTATGGCTTCCGCAAGTTGCTTACGGTTCAACCCTTTTTCTTTCATAAGGGCATCCAGTCTGTTGGATATGGCAAAAGAGAGTCGCGTCTCCTCACGCTTCTCTTTCGGAATTTCGTTAAAGATTTCTTGAAGATTGATGTTTGCGGTTCTCATATCTCAAAAGTTTTATCAGTGACAATCTCTTTTTCGGTTATCTCCACTTTTCCTGAGCGTACCTCCTGTTTAAGCAGACGCTCAAACTTTTGCAAGTCGATTACATATCCCTGCAAAGTGTCATTTTCCTCATAAGTGCGACTATTCTTGACATCGCCGTTGCCAAGTACAAGTATCTTGTCAGTCAGGCGCAAGCAATAAAGGCGGAGTTTTGATTTAAGTATCGGCAGAGCAACCACCGAGTCATTCATCTTACCTTCATGCCTAAAATAACGTTCTAATGCACCATTTGACAAAATTTGTTCCACAAAACGCATGATTTTCTGAAAATCAGGGTTTAGTTCCGCATTGTTTCGGAATTTGAATATGAATTTTTCAAATTCGCTTTTATCATCCGAAAGGAACTGAATCGTATACATGGTGCAGCTTTCGCTACTGTTTACCAAGAGGAGTTCAACTTCACTCATAATTCTGTGTCCTTTAAATTTACAACGCAAAGATACATATAAAGTTTGACATATATGTAAAATAGTGTAAGATTTTTTGCTGAATTTTGCCTATGCACACTTTGTTGGTTGGATAAATGTCCTCTACAACGAAATAGTACATATTCAGGCTGGTTGATTGGATATGCGGTTAAGTCTGTCATGATGATGTTTGCGGTGATACATGCGCCACAACATTTTGAAAGGATAAACGAGTACTTTCAGGATTTTCAGGAGGATAGTGCATATCCCACGGATTATAATAAATACAAAGTTACACAGGGCATAAACGTTGCGTAATATGCCGATAATGAGACCTAACAGCACCTTGCATATTACAAGTGCGATGATGAAGATTATTACAGTAGCCATTATAACATTATTTTAATTTATGTATAGTTCCCGGCGGCGGTGCCGCTCCGCGCAGCCTCTGGAGTAGTCCGCAGCTCGCCGGGAGTGTGGTTAATAACCTGCCTCCGTTAAAATTTCCTCGGCTATGCGGTTTGCTTCCTCAGTGCGTTTGTCGGCTGCTATTGCATTGTGCAACCTTATTGCGGTAGTGTTAAATTCCCCGATAAAGCAAGGTGGTAAAATATAACCATCAAATAGCACTTTATGCGCCGTTAGGGTTTGGTCGGAGTCATATCCCATTGTGTAAGCGGTCAGTATCATTGCCGCCCATGCTATTCTTCCGTTTAGGGGTTCCTTTCTCATTTTTTCTTCCGTTTTGTGCGATTCCTCAATGTGGGTTAATGTTAAGCAACCTTGCCGTTATAGTTGCAAATAAGTCTCTCTAATGCGGTTCCCCAGTTCTCAAAGTCACTGACGCTATGTGAAATGCGGAAAGCCTTGCGGTATCTTTCATCCTGACGGTGCAAATCTATTTCCTCGTCAATGTCAAAACCGTCATAATAACTTTGCAGTTCGTCAAAGCTGAAAGGCATAAGGGTAATAATCATATTTACGCCTCTATCCGTCCAGTCCTCAACCTCGGCGCATATTTCGCCGTCTTGTTTGAACAGGAAAACGGAACGTCCGTTTTCCTCTAACTAGTCGTGTAAACGTTTCTGCTCGTCAGAGAGTGCGCTGTATAATTCTCTCCGTGTCATATGATGTAGTGTTTGAGGGTTGATTCTTTTCCCTTTAGGAGGTCTTTGACCTCGTGTCGGGGATTTTATTCCAGAGTGATTTTTTGTGCATACAGACCACGCAGGAAAGGGCAACGCAGACATCAAAAGCAGAGTCATAGAATTTGCGGAACGCCAAATTGTATGAAAGCTTTTGATTCATGTTGCCAGGCGTTACTTTGCATGGAAAATCACTCTGGAATAAAATCCCCTACACGGGTGCATGACTGGAGTTCTCCGACATTCCGATGGCGTGTCATCATAGAATTGCGCAGCCCTTTGTTCAGGACGGCGGATGCAGTGGCCGCAAGAAATCGGTCTATGCATCAGTCCTGACAATGTGGCAGTGGCCATGCGGCGGCATGTCGACGTATGGCATCTGGCACAGAACAAAAACAGCTCCGCCTTGTCACAAGGAAGAGCTGCCGAATGAGTAAATAAATTGGAAATAACGTATCAAAAATAGCCCAATAAATTATGTCGTAATCAAAATGATACGCAAAATTTGTTAAAAATTTGCTTTACATAACATCCGTAATGAAAAGAGTCCGCTGCTTCACAACAGCGGACTCCCCATCGCATTTAGTTTTGATAATTTAACCAATCAATAATATTGCATTATTCTCATTAAAGTGCCAGACTCAAAGGGCAGACTCGTCATTAAAATCAGTAGATACCGTAGCTTCAACATCCACTTTGTCAGTAAAGATACCGCCATTGGCATCAGATATGACAATACGAGTGTTTTGCTTAACCATTTCTTTCGGAATTTTTACCGCGCCGGTATAATATGTCTGCTTATCGCGTCCCGTTACAGCCCATTTTACGCCATACTGTATTGCCACAGTCTTGTTGGAATCTTTTGGTGTAAAGAAATTGCCGTAGCTTATGAGCTGGTAGTCCTCAAAACCCTTGACAGGAAGAGCATCGGCCTTATTCAGGGCTAATTCAACAGGCCATTCATCACCATACGCACCATTGCCGCCATAAGTATCTTCCCAGAAATTATACTTATATGTCTGACCTTCCACATCTATATTGCTAAGAGTAGTCGACAACTGTTTAGCTTTCACATCATCGGGAATCGCATCAACGCTCTTTGAAACCAGCACGACCTGCACAAACGGACGCGTGAGAGAAATGGTCATCGTGCCGTCAAGATTTGATGAAGTGAACTCATCTGAGAAATACATGAAGAAATCCGCATTGTCGCTCTTGGTATCATATAGCGACCCACGTGCGCGTACAATATCATGCGATACAAGGTTGATATTATATTTCTTGCTGTCAGCACAAGCGAACAGCTTGTATCGCACACCTGGCACCGCCTGAAATTTGAACGAGAAACTGCCCTGTCCGAGTGTGCAATTCTCCTCTCCCGAATCGACCACTTCGCCTGACTCTGCATCATATAACGCCCAAACAAAATGGCTGATTTCCTTGCCGTCTCCGAGGAACTGCCCCTCGGCAGTACGGCTCTTTATGCCGGCTGGTAGGGATGCCGTCACAGCAATGCTCTCAGTATTCACATCAGGACTGATGACGGAATGGGCAGGATTTGAAGCCACTGGTTCATCAGAGGAGCAGCTTACAAGCGAAGTTGACGCTGTAGCCAAGGCTACAGCAAATAACATAAATTTTTTCATAAAATTGTTTTGTGTGATAAATAAGTAGTTAATATGTATTGATATATTACTGTCATATTTCTATGACGATTTCATTATTGAAACCGGGATTGATGTTCACCCCTCCGCCGCCAGGCACCTCGGACGGGTGCATTTCGCGGATGGAATAGAAAGGAGCGTAGACACGAGTCATCTTGCCAGGCTTTACAGGGATTTCGATGTTGTTGACATGGGCAACAATCCTACCATCAGCGTCACGCATGGTCATCGATACCGAGACGTTTGTCCCGGTGTTGCCGACAGGTAAAACATCATAGCAAAGCTGCGTATCGCCATTGGCAAGAGTGGAGGTCACACCAAAGAACGAACAATCCGACCATGTATGGGCTATCTCGCCGCTGAATCCATTGATGGCGCACGGTACAGCGGTATTATAACACACATCGATAGATTCGACCTTTTCATTTGGCGCATCTGTGGATATGAGTTTAAACCCACCGGCAATCTGTGTCAGAGGTATCTCGATATAGGTCTGATTGTAGGCCAACGCTATATCGATACGGCTCCATGCCGCAGATTTCATATAATCATTGGCAGTATATGGGAAACGGTCAACAAGCAGCAGCTCCGTCCAATCATCCGTGAAATAATAGGAATCCGAAGGAGTTTCCTTGGTAGTATAGTCAGCCCATACCACAACCGTCAGTTTGCCGACAGGCAAACTGAGCGTGATATCTTTACTGAAAGAAACACCCTCAGCCACGAGCTTATATGTTGACGGTTCAAATACCTTGACCACATAACGCCTCCGGGGTTCATCGATAGAGCGCGACATTTGATCGGCTTTTGACTCGTAATTGATGGTCATGCCATCATCCAACACATCATCATCGATTATTGAAACCGTCACAGGGTGTCGCCATGACAAATCCGTCAAACAATAGTCTTCTGGTGGCTCTACGTATTCAGGAGCATCCTTGGTAGAACATGATGCAAAAGCAAGGGCAAGAGCCGGGATAATATAGGTAGTGTTTAACAGTCGCATGTCAGTTACGTATTGTGATGATGGGACGTATCTTGTGTACCTGGGTTTTCGGAGTCTCCTGATAAGCTCCGCTGTACAGGGAGAATAGCCAGCCTTTAGCCTCCGATTGTCCGTCAACTTCCGTAGAAGTCCAGTACCAGCATTCTTCGGCCAGATCGGGTAATGGGTCTCCTCCGCATATCGCTATTCGGTCATTTATAGCCTCTTTGGCGGCAAACAGCAGTTTAGACTGCAAGACCGAAGGGATATATGCCGACTGGCCGAACTTCCACAAATCGAAAACCTCCTCGGCCATTGGTGATTTGGCTTCAGTGTTATTGAAAAGCGCATACGTGTTGCTATTGCCATCGTGGCTGTTGATGTCGCATGATGTTCCTTGGGAGACGGTAACACTTTCCGAAAAAGCGGCAGCATCCAAGTCATAGAGATAAACCGCATACCCTTTGCCATCGATAGACGGGTCATCGTTGACGTAAAACACGATTCCTATAGGCTCTTTGTCTGATTCAAGAAACTTACAGATAGGCATAACGCCTCCATCCGTGCATAGCACCTGGCCTACCTTGATTGTTGGAGCAAGTATAACCGGCTCATCAAAATGCTCGCATGTGCAGCTCGCAACAGAGGCAGCCATGGCAGCTACAGGGAAAAGAACTTTAGTTTTTACCATGTGACAGGAATATCAAAAGATTTTACAACAGATGTGCCGGATGGGTCAAGGTAGCACCAGCGTTCAAACTTGGCAATCTTGCCATTTGGTGCAGGTGCTTCATAGTCGACCTTAACCCTCCAGCCTGTAAGTTGTCCTGATGGAGCATCTGACTTCCGTAGAGATTGCATCATCATCTCCTGAGCCAGAACAGAAGTATCAAACGAAGAAGCGGTCATAGCGTCAAATTTGGCGACAAGAGAATCTGGGTCTTCCTCCTCATACAGGGCATCAAATATGTTTTGCGAAGCCGATGACATGACTTTCATTAGAAACTCTTGGTCTCTCGGACTGAAAAGCTTGCCGTCTATTACAGAGTCGGCCATGCTTACAGCGGTTATGTTCAGACGTTCGTCATTGACAGTGAACACGACACTTTTTTGTGCCGTCTCTCTGGCCGCAGATTTAACCCTCCGGCCATCGCAGCAAGTCATCAGTAAGCCTATGCCCAATATTACCATGAATGGGGAAAAGACAAACAGTCGTTTGCCGCACTTCATTAAAATGCATTTTACTTTCTTCATATCTTGATGATTTTGTCTTTTTCTGGTGAAAGCATCAGGCGTTTGTGATATTGTTTACCATCCTCTGTGAGCATGGTAACTTCGTCAGGAGTGACCCCATTAGCGCATAAGCCTTGTATGTCGGCTAAAGACAATTCGTGTCCGCTGTAATTACGCCATATAACGAAAGGACATTTTTCAGGTGCCATTTGGTTTTGGCAATTAAAAGCCTTTGTCCCGACATATACAGCACCCCCACAGCGCGGACATACCGCAATCTTGGAATTGACAACAATCTGTCCCGACTGATCTATGTGCAGGGTGGAAGAAAATATCTTGCCGTCATTTTTTGAGAAACCGTCAAGCAACAGCGTTTCTCCACGCAACAGCGCCGAAATTTCGTTATCTGACATGCGCCTGTTACAAATCAAAGAACTTATATAGAAGTCGCACGACTTATCCGTTGGCATCGCGCCCTCGCATCTGTAATCCTTGCATGTCTTTATTACCTTTTTGCCGCATTTCGGACAGCATCCGGCAACGATAGGTGGTGTTTCATCCATGAGAAAAGTGATTGAAGTAATGGAGTTATTTATTAAATGTATTGTTCCAAAGTCTTATGGCGTACCGGGCGTTATACTCCATGCCGACAATCTTAGCCCAGCTTTCATAGTCAAGATGCATCCACAAATCTATTACAGTCCAATATCGCACCTGACATGCGAAAATCCACAAGTCACGTTTGACGTTGTTAAGAGAAGTGCGTACTGTGTTGATTATGTTGTATCTTTCGGCAGCACTCAGCATATTGACTTTTTCTTCGTCATCCTTGTTCACCTTGCCAGTGAGAACCAAATTCTGTATAAGAGTGCTGCAAGAGACAATCTCCTCTGTAGCTTCTTTTATTTTCTTGCTCCCTATGCCAGCCAACGCCGCACCTTTGGGATTCTCCTTGATAGCTTTGCGGATGTTATCACATTCGGTATAAATATCGGCGGTGATAAGTGCGATTTCCTTAAGATCATGGACATTCTGCAATGCACTCGTTGCATGGGACATGTATGTCAATATCTGGTTCTCGACATTATGTATTTCATGCAGACCGGCGCCTATCACTACCTCCGCTGCTAAAATCTTCTCCTGAAGTTTCTTGCGTTTGTCGTACTCCGATTTAAGCTGTGCATCTCCTGCGATGACAGCCGATGTCAGGAGCGGGTCTATCGCCATACAGTCGGATGCGACAGAAACAATAAATGAAAGTATGAAAACGAATTTTTTCATAACAAGATGCAGTTTATAATTTGATAGATTGCTCTCTCCTTGCGGTCAAAGCTGCATTACGGTCATGTTTTGACGGAAGAATGACGGCCTCCATCCGCTTACCAAGGATTACATCGTTCCAATCCTTATAGACATCAGGTGCTTTACGTGTCTCTGTACAGTGCTTTTGGTCTGCCGGGTCTGACATGTTTAGGGCATTGGCGATTTCAAAAAGTTTTTTCCCGTAGTTACGCCCGGCCAAATCATTGTCAAACGCATCCACGGCACATGCCCGGTTGTAGTGGGTAAGGATGTTTTTCATTGATTCTCCAGAAGTCCCTCCACCGAGGGAAACAAGTACGGATGTATCCCAATCAACGGAGAACCTGTTGGCCTGATAAAATCCCATTGCATCATATGCGCTTTCAACGAAAAATACATTTTTCACAGCTGCAGGATTGCCGTCAGAGAAATCGGCAATCCATGCCGCCGATGATGAATTAGTCCCGGTAGCCTTGCTTTTAAATCCTTTCGCTCCTCGTATTTCGTAACCCTCCACAGTGTCAGAGTCCGCTTTCCTGTATGGAAATCCGATATTGAATCCTTTAAAATTCTCAATACGAATATCTCTTATTTTAACTATGAAAGGCAAAAACGCTTCAAATGTGGACTGGCTGATACCTCTTTCCTTTACCATCCAAGGAACAGGACTCCCATGGGTAAACGCTTCTACATTGTAGAGGTCGGGATTAAATGCACGTGCTGCATTAGACCGACCAAGCAACACTGTATCGTCATAATCAATTGGAGGCATATTGGCCATGGATGCCAATGCGTTGATCACTTTTGACCACTCGGTAGAACCTGTGGTGTGGAATTGTGCGAGGTTGTCCTTTATAAGTGTCACCACATCGCCACGAGAGCCGTCACGGCGAAAGAATGTCTGTTGAGCCTTATCGGACGGATGAGACACAATGATACGGTCTGCCACGCTGCCAGAAGTTCCGAGAACCATTTCTACGTATCGTCCTACTCCGGCTCGCTTATCGATACGATAACCAAGCTTCAACGCCACATCGGTAACACCGACATGCGTTTTAAGTTCCTGAAGCTTCCGCTTGATGTTTTCCTTGTAATTGTCAGAAGATACGTAGGTCATATTAACCGTTCTCCAATGTTTAGTTTTTCTGGTTACACAGCCATGTGGCATGTCTGTTTGTTGACGGTAGTGTTTAACCTCTCCAATTCTGGCGCAAATACCTTTTTGCACAGTTCGGATTGGTAGAGTCGCTTTTCCTCTGGGTCTTTCAATGAAGCATATATGCGAGCCTCCGTTTCAGAGACAGGCTTCATACCGAGGTGCGTGTCTCCGATAGAAGCTCTCAGATTGAACTCTCCTGTACTTCCCCGGACAATACCCACATTTTTAAACGGCACATTGTCCATTGGGAGCGACAGAAAATCAAAGGCTGCTGTCGGGCGTTCTCCCATGCCGATTTTGATACTGTCTATATGTGCTATAATCATGTCAGAAGCCTTTCCGACAGCTGGGAGGACAGACATTATAAATCTCGGCTCCTCTTTGAGAGCATCGATCCATGAATTGAGATAACAGGCTGAATTGGAGCTGAGACGTGTGTCAAATCCGAGGGCTGAAGCAACAAAAGCACTGGTTAGTTCTGCAATGAGTTCTTCTCGTGCATATTTCGGACTGCCGAAATGTCCGTTTTCAAGGCGGTTGAGCCTTGACGGATGGCCGGTAGAATGAGCCATTTCGTGAAGCATAGTACCATAATACTCCTGACCGCTGATATAAGTATCTACCGATGATTCCCCTTTACGGAACTGCGCTTTTTCGGGAACTACTATGTAATCATCTCCAGGATGGTAATAAGCTTGTGCAGATGTCTTGTCGGCTTTTATGGGACATACCCATAAATTGTTGGCAACGAGAGCATCAAGTTTGTCGTTCTCATACATGCCCTCTGTGACCGAAAATTGCTGGGGCTTGAACCTGTCCATTATTTTCGCATAGAGGTCGGGCTTTGTTTCTGCAAGATTGGTCTGTTCGATGTTGAAAACATTGTTGACCTTGACAAGAGGGATATAGGTGAGGCGGCTTTTCTCCTCCTCGGACATCTTGTTTATGTCCTCAATATCGACTTTATTGCCGAATTCATCCTTGTATAGAGGTTGGAAATAGAGTACCGGAAACGATTTCTCGCCTTTTAATACGTGGGAATCCAGCTTTTGCACTTGATTAAATGTCATGAATACCGGGACTTTGTAGCCTTTAATAGCCGAGTACATCAAGAGCATAAAAGGGTTGAGACCCGAATAAGCACGTCCTGAGATATTGATAGGCACTCCGCCTCCCTGCACAGGCAGTAGCCATCCACGCTGCCATGTCTGTGACTTCATTTTTTCCATGCAGTCTACCATCATTTCAGCAAAGAGGTTTATTGCTTTTTCACCTGGTGGAACTCGCTCAGAGGATTTCGGAAGCATCGTCAATGTCTATTTCTTGTAAAACCATAGAGTGCTCATCGGTCATGTCGACATAGAACTGTGCAGATTCGGTGTCAGGTTCAATGCCTCGGTCAGTACACCAATCCAGAAAATCGAGCTTGTCGTCGCCAAGCATAACGAATTGAAGGATGTCTATTTTCTTTTCGTTGAGCAGTGTTACGCGCTCGTCATATGTCATTGTTGCCATAGGATTATATGATTTAATAGTGAATATTCAGATCTTCATGCTGTTAGAAACATGTTCGCGTTGATTACGTATCTCGTTTATATCTTTTGTGAGATATTTGGCTGCAAGCTGTTCCTTTGTCGCTGTATGGGTAGAGAAAAACGAAACACCGTCATCGTAAGACAGATTGCGTTTTGGTGTCCTGACACCGTCAATCTCGGCAGAGATGCACCACTGTTTGCCATCACTTTTAGCAATGCGTATATCCTTGACACCATCAGGGAGTACATAAGATTTATAGGCAGAAGCGAGGTGTAACTTTTCGCCAAACATCTTTTCTGTAATCTGCGCCGGAGTCCGCGATTTGTCAAAATAGGCGTTAAGCGAGTCCCGGTCTCCGACCTGAGACATTTTAACACCACCCACATCTACGTAGAAATGCCATTTACCGTACCCTTTCATGTCAGGGTTGTTTTCTTTGTATACATTGAATTTGTCAATCTTGCGTCCGTCTGAAAGGGTTACGCCATTGGTAAACTCCTCTTTTGACAGATGTCTTTCGAGCTTTGACGGATAGTATTTTCCCATCAGCTCCCTTACTGCATCAGCGATTCTGTTTTCATGTGACAGATTGCTGAACCGTTGGGATTCCTCGGTGGAAAGCTGCACCGCTGGGAGCTGTTTGCCGTTAACCCTCACAGAAAAAAGCCATGCCTCTTTTTCGGCATGTTGGAATATATGACCATGCGTGATTTTATCTCCGTTTACCGTCACGAACTGCGGAGCTTTCTCTGTCCTGGTAGCGTTATCTATTTCGCTTTTTCCAGCTTTTATATCATTTTTAGAGTTAGACGGAGCTTGATTCGGACTGATAGTTCCCATCACCTTGACCTCTGTCTGTTTTTTATTAGGACTTTCTATCTTCTCACAGATTGCGACTCTGATGCCGGCACGTACAAGTTCGGATAGGTAAACATCAAGCCTGTCATGAGGAAAGCCGACCCTATCAACTCCCTTGAGCTTACCTTTAGTATCGCAATGTACAGGTAAATCCAAAATCTCTGATACCTTTTTAGCATCCGCTGAGAATGTCTCGTATAAATCACCGACCCTTATCAGGAGTATTGTATCAGGATTTTTCTGTTTAAACTCATTATATCGTTTTAATTCGGTAGGTTCGTTTACTTTCTTTGCCATGGATTCATTGTTGTTAGAATTTCATACCTGTTTTGTTGCTCAGAGACTCCTTAGCTTCCTCCCTGTGTGAGGATGTACCTTGGGCTTTGACCACTTGCTGGTATTCCCATCGGTTGCGGTCTGTTTTTACGAATCCCATCACTTCCGGGTGGGCGATGTCATATCGCTCCATCTCGCGCCGTTTCCACTCGCCCATGTCACCTTTTATAACCGTAAAAATATGTGGTTCGCGCAAATCGACACCTACGGTCACCTTTTCATCACCCACATTGAGTTCCACAGGCCTACCGTTGCGTATCTGTTCTTTCTGTTGTGTACCGAGGTGTATGTCATGGATTGATTCAAGCTCTTTGATGCGTTCATCAATGCGCAAGTCTTTGAGAGGGGCATGCACAAGGGAGTTGGTACGACCGTCATATTGGATAAGATGTGGAGATTTGATGCCGTTTACTTGCAGTTCCTTAGTTACAGTTTCTCCAGTATTGACTTTTTCAAGTTCGTATTCTGAAAGTAGGAGCCTGTTGTCTATTTCCCTCCGAGTTGGATAAACGAGCAGTCGGCAATCTCCAGTAACGGAATCGCGTATAACCTGCATACGCAGTGGGATCAGCACGGTTTTCCCATTGGATGCGACTATAGATGCTTGGATTAACGGAGTGATGCCACCCTTTTTCAAGGCCTCCATAAACTGTGGCGGCATTGTCGCCATCTCTTTTTCAGAAAGTCCTAATTTCTCCAATGCTTCAAGTGGCAGGTTTGACTGTGATTTATGTGTTTCAAAACTCATAATCGGTTGTTTTGATGTGTATATTTGCGCCATTGCCAGCGACTTAACTTATGCCACAAAGGTATTGTCAAAAGAAACGCCATTTTCAAAATGAAACATACTTTTTTTATCCTTGCTATCATCTCATCATTTGTCCCCATTACAACGATTGCTCAAGACGCATTCTATACCATAGATTTTCAATCCCCAATAAGTGTTGCTGAAGTTCAATCAGGAAATATAGATGTGGAGGCTGAGACATATATTTTTTCCGACTCTGTTTCTGCAATGAACAACATCGCAACAAGCATTGTCCCTGTGAATCCTGACAGCATTACACAATCAGCCGTACAGGATATCAAAGAAAAAGCCAATATGCAGACCCTGTATTATGAATCTTTGATAGACAGTCTGATGTACGAGAATTTCATGTTAAAGATGGATTTGGCTGTCATAGAAAAGAAATTTAAACATCTTATCTCTGCCGCGACCCAGTCTGAGGAGTTGCCAACAGGGATAGCAGGGCACTATCAGACCCAAACTGATTTGACAATAGAATCCCTGATTGCGGAGATATTGAAGAACGGCATAAAGCATCCTCGCGTTGTACTTGCTCAGGCAATATTGGAGACTGGCTGGTTTAAAAGCAGGGTCTGTCATACCCACAACAATCTTTTCGGTCTGCGCCAACCCTGGGACGGTGCTTATTTCAAGTTTAAACGCTGGCAAGATAGCGTAAAGGCTTATCGGACGAAAGTGCAGTACAAATACAAAGGTGGCCCCTATCTGAGGTGGCTTAAAGACCTCGGCTATGCAGAAGATCCGAATTACACCGACAAACTTAAGATACTCCTTGCCGGTCCACTCAAAGATTACTGACAGATAGGGAACATATATATTCAATGAGATTTGCAATTTATGATTCTTTAACCAATCTTCTTCTCTCCTTATTTGGACGTTGTAGATTTTGATTGTAAATTTGCATTACCAGAACCCGCCAAGCCTACTAACAGTGCTTAAATCGGCGGGTCGTTTTATTTTATGACCACTTCATTTACCAAACCTTATAAGAATCCGTCCGACCTTATCGCACTTCTCCAAAGTCGGGGGCTTATCATTGCTGACACCCCAAAGGCTGAAACTATACTTCGCGCAGTCGGTTACTATCGTTTTAGTGCATATCTATATCCATTCATCGCTTCACCAAAAGAAAACCACATTTACAAACAAGGCAGTCGATTTGAGGATGCTTTGTTACTCTATCAATTTGACCACAGATTGCGATTGTTTCTATTTGATGTAATTGCCAAGGTAGAAATCGGTGTAAGAAGTGCTATCGCTAATCTTGGCTCTAAATTTCTGAATGACAAATTTTGGATTACCAATCCGGTATCTTATGCAAATCCGCAGAAATTTCGCAAAACGATAGACCTTATTAATGCTGAATACAACCGTTCAAGAGAAGATTTTATAGAACATTTTCGCATTTCATATTCAGACCCTTATCCTCCGGCATGGGAATTGATTGAAATACTGCCTTTTGGTGTAGTCACGCGTATTTACGAGAATATTTCTGATTTCAAAGTGCAAAAAAAGATAGCACAATACTTTGCGCTCAATATCCCGGTGTTCAAATCATGGCTCACTATCGTCACGCTGACCAGAAATGCTTGCTGCCACCACTCGCGAATATGGAATAAGGCCAACACTATCAGGTCTCTGGCAATACGCCGTCCGTCAAGACCTTGGATTTCAACATTGGTAAATTCGTTGCGTATATTTTATGACATGTGCATCATCAAATGGTTTCTTGATATTATCATGCCAGGCAACCATATGAAGGACTCGTTGAAGAAGCTGCTACAGGAATTTCCAACTGTCGACATTGCAGCCATGGGATTCCCGGCTGATTGGGAGAATGAACCACTGTGGAAATAAGAAAGATGTGCTTATGTAAAGTCACCCCCCCCTTATGGTAATATGAATTAGTTCAACTTATAATGGTTATTCCTATTAAATCTAAATATGGAACTTAATTTTTGAAGTGAATGACAATAATACTACCACTGACAAGGCATTTCAAGAAGTGGAGTTCGTAAAAGGCCCCGTGGAATTCACAAAAGAGTTCATAAAAGCAAGTCGCCAAATATTTAAACTGATATCTATGCATACTAAAGTCAGTACTGTTCAAATGGCTGATTCAATAGGATTATCAACACGGCAAGTTCTGAAATATCTGAAACGCCTTCAAGAATTAGACAAGATAGCTCGTGTAGGTGGACGTAAAATGGTAGAATGGAAGATTATCGATGAAGAATACGAAGAATTCTTTGATAGAATATGAATGCATGTGTTTTTATCTTCAAATACAAATAGAATTAATTATTTTTACATTTTATGAATACATTAAAGATAAATTTAGAACATTGCTTTGGCATTGTAAAACTCTCACAAAAGCTAAATTTTGCTGGTGAGAATGTGGCTCTTATATATGCTCCAAACGGTCTGATGAAGACATCGTTTGCAAAAACTATACAACTGTATGGACAAGGAAAGGCCGACAAGGTGAAAGATGTAATAGCTGACATAGACGGAATTATAGAAATCAAGGACGAACAGGACAATGTTGTATTGCCAGCTTCGCTATATGTTTCCAATTGTGAAGAACCTGATTCCGAAACACCCAAGAACATCACATCGTTTCTTGCAGACAGTGTATTAAAGCAGCAATATGACAATATCCTGAAGAGCCTGTCGGAAAAGCAGAAGGCATTGTTCAGGGATATCAGCAACTTTGCAATAAGCTCGGATATCGTTTTGGAGTTTATCCGAACATTCTGTGATGGAAAGCTAAGCCTTTTTTATGAAAAGTTTGAGTATGTGATGAGAGAAGTTGATGGGAACAATCCATGCTATGATTTCAAGTATAACGACATTTTTGACAAAGAAGGCAAGGTCAAAAAGTTCATTGAAGACAATAGGGAAGTTTTGAAAGACTATTCAAAAAAGTACCAAGCTATATTACAATCGTCTAAACTGTTTAAGCAAAGCAACGGTAAGACATTCGGAACTTATCAAGCCACAGAATTGTCCAAATCCGTATCAGACAATGCATTTTTCGAGGTGAGTCATAAGATTGTATTGGGTGATGGCAAGACAACTATCGATTCCATTGATTCACTTACTACTTTGATAAATGATGAACTGTCTACCATATTGAACGACAAGTTAGTCAAAAAGGCTTTCGAAAAGATTGATAAGAAGGCTAGTGCCAACGAGGTCGTACGCCAATTTAAACGAATAATTGAGACTCATCCAGATTTGGTGGAAGAACTGCTCGACTACGATAACTTCCACAGAGAAGTGTGGAAGGGGTATTTTGCCAAATTCATCGACAAGGCCAAAGACCTGCTCACGGCTTACCAAGACTCCAAGCCTATATTGAATTCCGTGCTTCAGCAGGCAGCAGAGCAAAGAACTGCATGGGAAGAAACTATAAGCATCTTCAATCGTAGATTTTCTGTCCCTTTCACAGTAAAAATCAAAAACCAGATCGATCTCCTGCTCAACGAGGAGGCTGCTGCCTTGTCGTTTGAATATCGTACTCCAGCCGGACAAAAAGAAGTTGAGTCGAGGGTGCTGGAAGAAGTCGTACTAAGTAAAGGAGAACTGCGTGCGTTCTATACGCTACAACTGCTCTTCGCCATCGAAAAGATGAAAAAAGACGGTGGGCAAGAGCATCTGCTTGTGTTTGACGATATCTCCGATTCTTATGACTACAAGAACAAATACGCAATGGTGGAATACCTCTGCGACTTAAAAGGATACAATCGCTTTAAACTAATCATACTGACACACAATTTTGATTTTTATCGCACCATAGCCTCACGGTTAGGGATAAAGAGAGATAGTATCTACATGGCCTACAAGGATGCTAATGAAGAAATCAAATTCCATCCTGCCGAGTATTTGAAAGATCCGTTCAAATACATAAAGGGCAAGGCGGATAGGCCTGAGTTCTTTATCTCCATGATTCCACTTGCTCGCAACTTGATTGAATACACAAAAGACATTACTACAGGCCAGCCAAAGAGCGATTATTTTAATTTGACATCCTGTCTTCATGTTAAAAACGAGACGGCAAATTTGACCGTGAATGACATTGAGCAAATTATAACGAGAAATGTTGATATGCAGAATATGCCAACCGTACAAACAGATGTAAACATCAAGGATTATATTTATAATACGGCAGAAACCCTTTGCCAACCACAGATGACTTTAGATGAAATCAACATTGAGAATAAGATAGTCCTTTCGGCTGCCGCCAGGTTAAAAGCGGAAGATTTCATGATTGCTAAATTAAAAGAGGTGATGCAAAATGGCGATTTCAGTGCATTCTACAATGGCATTACCTCAAACCAAACTTTTGAACTTACAAAGAAATTCAGCGAACTTTGTTCTCCATCCCACGATGTCCATCTGCTGTTAAAAGAGGTCAATATGATCACACCTGAAAACATTCATATAAACAGCTTTATGTTTGAACCACTTATTGACATGTCAGTATGGCGATTGAAAGAGCTATATCAAGATACCAAGACGCAATTGGTGTAATAACGTATAATTCCAAATTACATTGAAGGTTTTTGTTGAATTGCCATTGCGTATTTATGGGAACTTTATGGCATCAATTAGAGGTTAAAACTTGACAATTAAATTGAGTATCAAGTTAATATGTAATTATTGTAGGTTCAAGAGTAAGAGCTGTTGAAATTTCGCAAAATGACTCAGCTTCTACCGAGTAAAATATAACAGACCCGTCAGCATCTCGTGGATCAGCGGCGGGTGATGTCGTCTGTGCGTTTAAAATGCAAGTTCGCCGTTTATCCGCGGGATTCTGATGTTTTCACGCAAGATTATCTTCCGTAGATAGTCCGGCAACTCTTTTCCAAGAATCTCACATATTATGCAGTCTACTTCTGCGTTCACTCTCTCAAAATTTCGGTTGAGTATCACCTCGCGCTCACGGTCGTTACGGAATCTGTAGAATTTAGGCAAATCCTTATAATGCTTTTCCTCGTTGCGTATTTTGTCCATGTCAAAATGAGTCTTGCAGAAATATTTGGATGTCTGGAACTCTTTTGACTCGTTGATGTCAAATTCGGAGAAAACACCTTTGTCAGTTTCGGTGAAGTCTCGTGCCGACTGTCCTGCCAGCCAACCTGTTGCCATGTCGGCTATTTTTGCCGCAGGTATGAGATAATCCATCCGTTCAGAAATAGAGGTCGATATTTTCTGGTCATTTATGGTGATGGATGTCGATTGCTGTTTGACCTTGCCGAACACGTCATTTTGCGCCCATTCAAGAGTTTCCTTGTTTCTCGCCGCTCCCATGAATATGTTGCCGCATGTCGATATGATTTTCTGCATACCGTTTTTACCATAATCTCCCTCAAGCTGTGGCAGTTCCTGAAAACCGAGAGTGACCGCAACCTTGTTGCTTCTGGCAGTACCTATAAGACGGTCAATTTTATGGAAATAAAGAGTAGGCAGCTCATCGACAATGATGCTGACCGGGATATTCCCTTTGGAGTTGACCCTTGAAACCAGACGATTGAGGATTACAGCGTTCAACGAACCTATCACCTGCTCCTTTTCCGGGTCGTTGGCAATCACAAGATATGACGGATTGTCCGGGTCTGATATTTTGAGGTCAAAATCATCCCCTGTAAATACCCAGTATGCCTCCGGCGACACGAGACGTGCCGAATTGACGCGCAACGTGCCTACCATACCTTCAAGCTGATCCATCGCCCTGTTGATGTACGCGCTTTGAAACGGAGCCATCAATGATGCAATGTGTGGGTCTCCCATGAGTATATCAAACACATCAGAATAAGCTTTTGCGAGTAGGGAAAGCACATGCGGCATGGTAGAATACTCGCCTGTGAAAGTATCAGGCTCTACCATATTCCCCTCCGGGTCCTCCCACCACTCCGACTCGATAAGGATGAGATTGCCGGACGAGTCATAATACTTGAACCCGACAAGCGAATTAAACATGTTATCTTCATCGACTGACACATTGCCGTTTTTAATATCTATGAAGTCCAGCACACGCGCTCCATTGGCATCTACAGCTTCAAGCTCGTTGCGACCACGGATGACTACCTCAAGCTTCTCACCACGACATGATATAAACCTGCGGCATTTCTTCCCTTTATAAAATCCTGTAGGATGGAAATTGACGAAAAAGTACATTATAGCAGCAAGGAAGTTTTCAGCACTATTTGTAAAGAAAGCCTCGCTGCCACCTTTCTTATCTCCTCCACCCTTGTTAAGCGCGGCCAGCAATGTTGAAGCAGTCTCCGAAGCAGCTGCAAGGTCGGGTATATATTTCTTTTGTATAGGATTTATGCGGTGCGAGTACTCTACGTCAGAAAAATTGACCACGTGGAATCGGCAACCTTGCGGTAGATGTCCGTAGTGTTTATTTTTGCAGTACTGATAAAAAAGGTTTCTGGCCAGTGTCGGGAACTTGTAATCATAGACCATCATGGCAAAGCCTTTGGCGGCATGTTGCCTGATGAAAGGGTCTATGATACCGAACGACTTGCCCGAACCGGGAGTGCCCAGCACGATAGTGCCACGGAAAGGGTTGATTATATTTATCCAGCCTTTGTGCATCTTCTTGCTGTGATAGAATATCATAGGGATGTTGACCGAATAATCTGTTTCTTCTTTTTCCTTGCTCTGCATGAACGATTCGTTTTCAAAGTTGAATCTGTCATCGGCGACTTTGTGGGAGTAGTACCGCGCAAAACCGTCCAGTCCCTGGTTTATCAGCATCAATCCCAACACGCTGCAAAAAGCGTATATAAGCCTGTTACCTGAAATGCCCCATTCCGTCACACCTCCCCAATGTCCTTTATGCACGACAAAGCATAGGATAGTAAGTGCAGCACCAGCAATCAGCGGATAAATCACCATTTTCTTCAATGAGAATTTAAGTGATTTACGCGCCTTTGTACCTATGCAGGTGATGCATACGCATATTATTTCCATGAGTTTACATGTGCCCACGGAGTTGAATACATGCACCGACGACAGCATTTTGAGTATCAGAGCCGGACACACAGTAGGCGGCACAGGCAGGTTCATGACCAATTCGATAACCAGTATTAAGTAAACGCAGCTGCGGAACAGCGTATATATCTGCTGCATCTCTCGTGTTTCTTCAAACGCCATAATGGTAACAATTAGGTTTAGAAATCAGATTGTTTCTGAAAAGAGGTCATGCCGCCTCTAAGGCTTCACGACCTCTCAGTAAAATTGACTGCATATAAGCCATTCAAGGATTACAACGGCACTTTCAGGCCGATAAGCAGACCGTTGCGGAAAGTATCTCCATGAAGGAAATTGACATTGTTTTTCTGAATCACGCAGAATCGCCATCCGTTAGGAAAGACATAATCATACTCAAACCCAATCTCTGGTCCAAAGAAGAAATCTTTTTGATCCGCACCTGCTATGACACCGCCCCGGATTCTGAGCTGTCCGTTTTTAAATCGCTTAAGGCGGTGTTTGTAACTGACACCGCCATCCCAATAGTAGCCTTTCCAGAACATATGGCATACTGGAGTCTGCCAGTGGTTGCCGGCCTCCGCAATGACCTCGATGGAGTTTCCATATGACAAATCATGTTCCCAGCCAATCTGTGCATCAAGCGTTGAAGGGAAAAGGAATCCAGCAGAAACAGTAAGCCTGTCATCCCCATCTCCGGCTGAAACCGAGATTACCGAAAATGCACATAATATAGCGATAAGATACTTTTTCATAGTTGTAATAAATGTGGGTTGAATGTATGTTGATTATTGATATAGATGTCCCGGCACATTGTCAGGTAGTTTCTTGAACAAGTCAGGCGTGAATCCGTCTGCATTAAGAATATCTTCGTATTCGATTTCAAGAGCTATCACGCGTCCTGAAATCTGATTTTCAGACATCTCTATCCGCAGTATCTTTTCTTCGGGGAAAGTAAGTTTGTCAAGCACGAGTACATTGCGATACGACTTGTCAAAGCCTTTGGCAAGATTGAGAGTGTAGACAGGCGTAAGTTCCAGCGTCTGCACGTTGGTTGATTTCACCTCCTTTTTATCCGTAAGGAAAACGCGCAGCTCGGCGATGTCATAACGTACCTTAGTCTTGTTGAGCATCGTAAAATCTATGAAGAAATAGTTGCCAACGGAATATATGTTGTTGACAGCCGCCTTCATTCCGTTTTTATTTGAGGTGATATTGTTGAATTTACGTCCTGAACGGTAGATTGCCCAACAATACGCAGCCATGTCCGACTCAGGCATCGCTACTCCTGGATTAAGGTAGTCGTCAAGGTCGCGTTGTTTGACCTTATAAATAGATGCCGCATTAGACGGCCTGTCGGCATAAGCGATGTCATACTGGGCGATATGCCTCTCCCCTATGATGGTTAGAGTACCCAACATTTGGCAGTTGTGGAATCTAAGAATACTCTTGCCGAGACTGTCCTGCTCAATATTAGGCTTGATGCGCACGATATTTGATGCGCACTGGTTGCCTATAAAGTTATCGGTTGAAATGTCTACGAGCTTGATATTCTCCGGCATCACGATATGCGTAGTGACATCCTTGTTGATGAATACAGTGCCTTTCGACAGTTGCGCGTTTGCGGCCAGTGTTGTTACGGCAGCAATGATGAAAGTTGATTTTAAACGGTTCATATTATATAGCGTCTTTTGAATTTATGAGATATACGATAGTATTATATTTGATTTTAGCACGGTTCTTTCGGATATTGGCCGATAAGGCATTTGTTCCGGCTGAGTAGATGTTTTGGAGAGCCTGAAGTGCAATCTGTTCTCCTGATATTTCGCTTCCATAACTGCCAGAAGATGTGAAATTGATGTTGCTCTGCACGGCAGACGACCCTGCATTTTTCATAAAGTCACGAAAAGCACTCTCAGGGACATAGAAGCCCTCCATACCGTCATTGTCAAATACAGCCAGAGACACTTTCAGAAATCGGTTACCAATCATGATACTTGAAATCTCAGCCATCACCCTTTGTTGGCCGAAGCCCACTACTGTTCCATAGAGGTAAGTTCCTTTCTTCAACTCCACATCATCGATGGTCACGTCATCAAGCAACTTGAACCTGAGCCGAGTGCCCTCATGTGCTTTGGTGGTCTTATCTATCATAGCCCTAATCAACGACTGCTCCGATTTGTCATCATTCTCGGATATGGTCGTGAATTTGTCGGCATTTGCTTCCGTAGATTTGAGTACCAATTTTGGCGGTTCAGGTTTCGGTAGCGGTTTCTGTTCAACCTCCTTTGGTGTATCATCAGAGCCATCGCCCATCATCTGTTGCAGCATACGCTGACGTGCTTTGGAGAGTTCCTGCATCTGGCGGTATTGCTCCACATACTCGTCTTGTTCGCTTTCGTTTGGTGTGTATGATGGTCTGACTCGCTCACGGGATTGTTTGAAGCTCTCCTCCATCTCTCGTAATGCCTGTTCCTGACGCGCACGTTCGGCATTTATCTTGTCGATATTGTCTTTTTCTTCATCAGTATATACTTCTTCAAGTTGCTCTGGTCCATCAGACTCTTTACCGATGTCGCCGAGTGCGGTATATGCGTCATCATCTTTGGCAAACCTGTTTGTCATCGCATCATATTTTGTCAGTATCTCGTTAGTGTCAGCATCAGGAACCGACATGTTGAGTCCGTCTGATGCCACCTCGACATTCTTGTCATCCGGGAAAAAGTCTGCGATGATATAAGCAAGAAATATCAGGGGAAATGCTATTACCAAAGGGAAGATGTACTTGGGTTGTTTGAAATTAATCTTTGTCATGGTTTTCAAATAGGTTTATTATGGCTTGTAATTGTTTTCCCTTACGGACTATCGCGATGGAATCCTCACGTGATTTTTCAGGGAGAGAGTTCAACGAATCAAGTTCGTAGCGTAACCTGTCGCCCTGGCTTCGCGCACTCATGATAGTAGCGTTTATCCTCTCGTTGTTTCGTTGTATCTCTCGCATGCCGTTAATGACCTTTCCGATGCCCTCCGTGGATGAAATGACCGGTTGCTTCGAACCGAAGTCGTTGTCCGATGGGAGAAATCCCCAGAGCAGCGACATGCCGAAAATCACTACGGAAATACCGATGACATATCCGAAAAATCTCTTTGGATGTGCCTCCGCCCATTGATTGGCATGCTCTACACGTTCGTTTATGCGCAAACGCTCCTTGGCTTTTTCCACGTATGGAGCAGCCGCACGGCCAATATGACCATGCATCTTGCGGGATGCCTCCCTCATTCTTTTCTTTATGCCTTTCATACAATAATGCAGGTTTAATATTCCAAATCCTTGTTTTCAAGCGTCCTCCACCCGGTTATCAGCAGACCGTGCGGATTATTCTTAGTACGTCTGATATTTTCAAGCGACCCGCTTGTCACTAATGTACGTCTTTGGGTCTTTGTACGCCTACGGATTTTCTGAGTTCCGTAGTAAGTGAACTTGTTTGTAGACTCATCAATGATGACTGAGTCACAAAGTATAGTGCAGTTGGCAGACGAAGAAACGATGTCGTTGTAAAATCCCGATTCCTGAAGCGCATGCTTCTGACGCAGAGCAGAACCATCCGCCATGTAGAGTGCCTGATTGACAGTCCAGTCAATGTAAGCTTCATCAGGCGGTAGCGTAAAGAAATACTGGTGGACTTTCTTTATAATATCGCATAACAAACAGTGTTTCAATATATAATAGTGTCGGTTAAAATTTAAAGTAACAAATAGGCAACAGTATAGGTTATTTATAGGAATTTAAAAGAAAACGAACTTACATGTCAGGGCTACTTTTACTGGTGAATAAGAATAAAATATATTCCTTATTGTCGCTTTTGGTAGTCAAATACGATTTTAATTGAATATAAATCACTATCTTTGCAAGTAAAAGCTCAAGTAGTATGGAAAATCTAAATCGATTAAAAGTTGTTCTTGTTGAAAAAGGAAAGACAAATAAATGGCTTTCTGAGCAATTAAATGTCAGTCCTTCCACTGTTTCCAAGTGGTGTACAAATACGGCGCAACCTGATTTGCAAACATTGGTTGAGATTTCAAAGATGTTAGAAGTGAGTATCCTTGATTTGCTCAGAAAAGACATTAAATGAATATTAAAATGGAAACATATAGTACAAACAATAACCCCTCTGTTGTTTCTGATTATGATGTATTTGGTCAATCAATCATGGTCAGGGGAAGTGAAGCACTAAAAATGCTTGGCTTATCTCGTCATAATTTGGAAAGATGTGTAGAAAATGGTTATATAAGGAAGATTGCATCAAATGATGTATTCTTATATGACGAAACCGATATTCAGAAATTTATGAATACAAAAACGTATCACGAAATGCTGAATGGTGTAGTTGATAAACGGAATAGTCTAAATGATTTGACAGGAAAAGAGTGGATACCTGAAACCAAGAGTTATATGTTTCAGAAAGGTTTGGGTGCCTCTCATCCTCATGCGCAAATAGAAAAACAACATCCTGCCCCTTTCTCTTTTCAAGATATAGAAAGTCTTGTGAAATTTTTCACTAAGACGGGAATGTCTGTTTTAGACCCATTCGGTGGGGTCGGTTCTACAGCAAAAGCGTGTGAACTATTAGGTAGAATCTGTACAAGCATTGAATTGTCCGAAAAATACCATAATCTTTCAATAGAACGTCTTGAAAGTGAGGTGGGTAAAGGGGCAAGTAAACATCATAATTTGATAAATGGAGATTCTTGTGTTATTTTGCCACAGGTGGCAAGCAATAGCATAGATTTCATAGTTACCAGTCCGCCATATTGGGGTATATTGCATAAGCAAGACCAAAAGGTAAAAAAGAATCGTGTACAATATAATCTTGACACTCAATATTCGGATGATGCAAATGATTTGGGGAATATAGAGAATTATGAACAGTTTCTTACAATATTGTGTGATAGAATATTCTTACAGTGCGGCAGGATATTGAGAAAAGGTAAGTATATGGCTATAATAGTTTCTGATTTCAGAGACAAGGGAGATTTTATAAGTTTTCATTCTGACTTGATTCAAAGGCTGAATAAGGCAACTCTTCCAGAAGGAGGCGTTCTTTCACTGCAAGGGACAAAGGTGTTGATACAAAATCACAAATCTCTTCATCCGTATGGCTATCCATTTTCGTATGTTGAAAATATCCACCATCAATATATCTTGATATTTAGAAAAAAATAATGGCTTTGGACAGATATAAAGGAATTATAAACGATGACTGCGATATCGTCTTACAAAATATGGTTGACGATGGGATTAAGTATGACTTAATACTTACTGACCCTCCATATAATGTTGGAAAAGATTTCGGGAACATAAGCGATAAGTTGCCTCTTGATGTGTTTCTCAAAAGCATGTATCATAGGATTGATATGCTCAAACAATTACTGTCCGATACAGGCAGTATAATTTGGTTTGGGATACATGATTATATTTGCTACATACAAGTTTATATGTATCAAGCTGGTCTGTTTTACCGTAGGATGAATATATGGCACTATGAAAATGGATTTTCAAGAAGCTCAAGAGTACCATCTACTCACTACGAGCCATTTCTTTGGTTTTCAAAAGATTCTAAGAAATGGACTTATAATACTGACCAAGTGCGTGTTCCTTATAAAAGTACGGAACGGCTCAAGTCTGCCGTAAAATACAAGGACAAGGACGGAAACGAAAAAGTCTGGAAACCCTCTGAAAAAGGTGCTATGAGAGGCGATGTATGGGATTTTCCCACATTGGCAGGAAAAGCGTTTTCAAAGGAACGCACTGAGCATCCCTCACAAAAGCCAGAGGCTCTTATCACCGAAATAATAAAGGCTTTTTGCCCTATGGATGGAAATGTATTTTCAGGGAATATACTTGACCCTTTCTTAGGGTCAGGAACTCTTGGTGTGTGCTGCGAAAAGTTGAACAAAGCGGGTCATAACATAAAATGGACTGGTATTGAGTTGGAAAAAAAATGGTGTGACATTGCAAGGAAGCGTTTATCAGAAATACAATAAGCTATGGTAGGACAAGATTACTTGAAGCTACAAAATCAAGGCAACATAATTTCTAACATTCGCCTGCTCCATGAAATGGATATGGCGAAAGACTACGCCGATTCACAAGGATACTACACCAAAAAGAGTGTTGCCGAAATCGGTGTAAATGCTCTTATCATTACAAGTGGAAATAGCGTAGGCGAAGAAGCTCACAGGATTATCAATGCAGAGGGCGATGAAAGCAGGAACTCTCCTTTACAGAATGCAAAGGCTAGAATGCAAATCCTTAGAGTTTTGGGGTTGGTTTCTGCCGACTATGGTTCAGAAGTCTATGCCATTACTCGCTTGGGAAAACTGGTTATAAGCCAAGTCCTAAACAATAATCCAAATTATGGCATATTGAGGGAATTGTTTGTGAATATAACCACAGCCACAGAGATATACGAACATAATTGTGCGATTGATTTTAATTGCTACTTGGGTTTCGGGATTTGCTATGCACTGTCACAGTTAGAATATCGCCTTTCATCGAATGAAATGCCGCTACTGACGACTTATGACATTAAAGATATAGACCAATTCATTGAGGAAGCACGTTTGAATAGACAAGAGGGAAAAACATTCACAGAAACACATCTTCATTATCCAAAAACTCAACGGAACCAGCCAATTAAACAGGTAAGCAACTTAACAAGAAGCATCAATCAAATTTTGCGTGTTTGCGGTATTATCGAACCGAAACAAAAAAGAATAGGCAATGTCAACTACTATGTATGTACAGAGGACGGTCGAAAATATGTAGATACCATTAAGCAAAGATATATGACTACACAATTTTGGACTGCTTATAAATTTCGAAAAATAAACAACATTGCGGAACAAAAGGAGATGTGTGTTGCTGCATATAATGCCATTCTGCATAGAAGTGGCATTGATGATTCTTTGCCCGATAGCAACAAACTGTTTTCTCCGTATCAAATGCTCCCCGAAACAAATGTTGAATGGTTAATGGGAAGTAATATTGAGGATATAAGAAAGCACCCGGATAAAGAATATGATAGGCTCAAAGTCATAAATAGCCAAATAACCATAAGGGATTTGCGACTGAAAGCAATCTATATGGAAGCACAAAATCAATTTACTACAGAGACACAGATGATGAAATCTGTGCGCAAAGATATTTCTAACATGGCTGTCGGCAATATTGACGTGAGAGACATTGCTTCACATCTTTGTGCAAAATATCAGTACGCTGACAAGAATGATTTTTATCCTTTTGTACATGCATTGCTTAATATTATTGGTCTGGAGTGTAAAGGGGAGATAAGTCGATACGATGCGTATTGCGTCTATAAAGGCCATGTGATACCAGTTGAAATCAAGTCCTATACCGAAACTCATGCATACAATGCAAAAGGAGTTAGGCAAGCCATAGAGAACAAGATTTTGTCTTATGATGAAAGCAAGACTGACGACATCAATTATGCCTCCTTGCTTATTGGTTATGAGCATCCAGACAATGACACGGAGATTAGATGCTTAATTGACCAAGCGTATGATAAGTTTCAGATTAGAGTTATTGCCTGTGACCTGCTTAGCTTGTCTCTGATGGCAACTCGCAGAATCCTAGAACAAAAGGTTCTTGATTTCGAGCAAATACTAACAAGACATGGAATCTTAACAGATTAAAAATGAAGATAGTTATAAAAGACATAGAAGTGTGTGCAAAATGCACGGCAAAAAGGTGTTCGTTTATAAACCTTGCGAGTATAGAACGAGCGTTTTTCAACCTTTCATCAGAAACTACAATCTGCCCGACAAGTGCAATAGGCGGAAGCGGTCCTTCGGAAAAAAGTATTGAAAAGCGATTTATCATAGCAGAAAAAGGAACTTGCTGCGTTGAGTGTGGGCTATGCGTAAAACATTGTTCGCACCAAAATTTGTCTATCGAAGATTATAACGCGAATACTTCTGCATTTGGGAATCTTACGGGTTTACAAATAAAAGCAGTCACAAGCCTATATCTTAATGGCTTATTTGGTTTTGCAGCCAATACCAATAGAAACAACTCGTTGTCCTTTGACGGTTATGTGGCTTCAGAAAAGGGTGAAGAAGCCTTTGTGGAGATTGACTATAAGGATGATTCATTGGAATGTGTTAGAAGATTATTGGGAGATATAATAAAATACTCTGATACGCATAGTATTAAAAATGGTATTGTGGTGTTGTCAAGATTTCCGCAGGTGGGAAGTAGAGATGTATATAATTTATTGGAGAAAATGAAAAAGTTTCCAACAACAAATGATATTAGCATTTACATGACGACATTCTCGCATCTGAGAGCGATATATTTATACATGAAGCCAAGTACGCCATATTTATTTGAAAATCTCCTGTACAATCCTATCAAAGAGGATATATATACCTACCAGAAGAAAGTGGAGAATCTTTTTACAGATATTACACCTTCATTATTCGATGAGATTTAACACAGTTTTATAGAGAAGCAATAATAATTTGAAAGAGAAAGATGGCAAACAAAATGCTTATACCTTTAACACCAGCGCATATTGATTCGAAAGATATTGCATATCAAACTGTCGAAGAAGTTTATGATGTTCTGAAAAATGCGACTGACAAAAGGATAAATAATATCGCTATTACAGGGCCTTATGGCTCAGGAAAAAGTTCCATCATAAAAACCTTGAGAGAGGATAAGTTGGATAGTGATAAGAACATTCATTGCCTCTTTATCTCTCTTGCAACTTTGCAAGCAAATGATTTGTCTGATTCATCAGAGGCTAATTTTGAAAACAAGGAGGAGGAGGAAGCACTTAATCGCAAAATAGAATATAGTATTCTCCAACAATTGGTTTATAAAGAAAATATTGAAGATGTTCCAAATTCGAGAATTAGCCGAATTATTCACTATGATGCAAAAACACTACGGAAACGCTCATGGTTGGGTATTCTAACCATTATAGCGTTCTTTATTGTTTTTGAACCTGATTTTGCCAGAGTTGAAACGTTATACGATCTTTTCAATTTCGGGAAATGGAATGTGTGTTTTGATTTACTAAGCGTAATATTTCTCTTGTTTGCTTCTTTCAAAACAATTCGATACATTATAAAGTCTTATGGGAACTCCAAATTGAATAAACTCAATCTGAAGAATGGAGAAATTCAAATCGATAATGATAAATCTATATCTACATCTATTTTCAACAAATACCTTGATGAGATATTGTATTTCTTTCAAGTGACTACATACAATGTTGTAATTATCGAAGATTTAGACCGATTTAATACCCATAAGATTTTTCTGAAACTACGTGAACTTAACCAAATTCTGAATGAGTCCAAAATTGTAGGAAAACACATAACATTTGTGTACGCAATAAAAGATGACATGTTTTCAGATGAAGAACGAACTAAGTTCTTTGACTATATTACGACTGTAATACCTGTTATTAATCCATCTAATTCAAAGAGTAAATTAAAAGAAGCATTAAAACGACTTGACTTTGACGAGAATGAAATAGCGGATGAAGACTTGTCTGAAATGGGGTTCTTTATTCAAGATATGCGTATATTGACTAATATTGCAAATGAGTATAAACAATACAGGGATAGGCTGTGCAAACAAAAAGGTCAGCAACTTAATTATACAAAGCTGTTAGCAATGATTGTTTACAAAAACTATTATCCAAAAGACTTCGCTGATTTACATAGAAGAAAGGGAAAGGTTTATACTTGCATTAGTAAGAAAGGTGATTTTGTGAAACAAATTCTTGAAGATTTGTACAAAGAAAAAGAGACTTTAGGTAATATAGAAAAAGAATATAAAGCAGCGTCATATATAAGAGAAAAAGAATTACGGTTGCTGTTTCTCGTGGAATTAATTTCAAAATTACCGGAAAGTTATACTCATTTGCAAATAGAAGATTCAAGATATACTATAAAACAGATTGCTGATAACGAACAGTTATTTGATAAAATCCGTTCAAAAAATATAGTTTACTATTATTACACAGATTATTATCATAATAATGTAAGAGAAGGTAAGCAAATTAATTTTTCCGAGATAGAAAAAGTTGTAGATTATTCACATAGAATAAAATCATTACGAGCCGAAATGCCTTCATACAGAGCAAGGCAAGCCGAAATCAGTCGCATGATAATTACAGTAAAATCAAAGCCACTTAAGGATTTAATAAATGAATATAGCCTTGAAAAGTCTGATTTATATAAAGAGATAGGCTTATTCCCGTTGCAGGATATTTTTATTCGGCAAGGGTATATTGGCGAAGATTACTATGACTACATATCATACTTTTATGAAGGAATGATTTCTTTAGCAGACAGGGAACTCTTGCTGGCAATGAAGCAGCATATATATAAACCATATGATGTACATATAGACAAGATTGAGAATTTTGTTAAAGAATTGAATGATTATCTTTTTGATAGTGATTACATTTTGAACAACGAATTACTCGACTTTCTTGTCACACATCCAGAATACAGAGAAAAGTATAATCGTTTCATATTGCGAATAGAACGTGAGCATGCGCCACTGTCATTTTTAGCCCAATATACACAATACGGCCACCAAGTAGAAGCTATTTTCAAGCGTTTTATTGAATGGAATCGAACTAATGTTTGGGAACAAATACAGACACATACCAATGATACCGAAAAATTAATTTTAATAGCTATGTTTTTCAAATATTGTGGCGAACTCAATGACATGGAATGCGAATGGCTCAATAACAACTATTCTTTTCTACCTGACCATGAAGAAGAAATTGGAGTGGAAAGATGCTATGAACTTATTATTAAATGCAATTTTGTTTACATAAATGATAAGAGTACAAATCTTTTAGATTGTGTTATTGATAATGGTAAATATGAAATTTCACTGGATAATCTATTGCTTATAACACGATATTTGTGTGCAGGAGACATATCGATAACTGCTGAGAATTTAAATCTAACCCGCATTTGGAATACAAATAATGAGAGTTTGAAGAACTATGTAAATGACAAATTCAGTGAGGTATTTGTATGTCTCAAAGATACTGATAAGGATGAAAATTCTGATTGTATTATATATATCCTTAACAATTCAAATGTTGAAATAGAGAGGAAGATTGCTTATCTTGAAAACCAAAAGAATCAAATTGGGTCATTTGACGAAATAAGTAATACAGAAATGTACGATGTTGCTGTTCGAACATTCCTAATTGAACCCACTTGGAGTAATGTATTAAAATATTATGCTTATAAAAAATCATTAGCACAAGAACTAGTAGAATATATTAAGCATTTCAAAGAGAGTTTGGCATCACAAAAATTTATTGATGAAACCGATTGTTCTTTTGATTTCTTCCAGGCTTTGTTTTGTAGTGAAGTTTTGGATGTTAAGATGTATCAGGAGCTTCTTCCCTTGTTTGATTATAAATTAGAATCGGCCAAAAGCATTGTATCATTGACATCAGAACGGCTTAACATTCTTATAAACAATAACCATATTCCATTTAACCAAGAAATGTTGGCAGGAATAAATGGGACAGGCTCTCTTGCAACTTATTTATTGTATTATCATCGTCAATTTGTGGAGCATCTTGATTGGAATTATGAGATTGATTATAATACAGCATTATGCCTTTTTAGGTCAGATAATTTTTCCGATAATGAAAAACGCTATTTTATTAGTCTGTTTAATAGTGTCATAATGACACAGACTTCGACAATTTCAGATATTATTCTATCAATAATCATAAGGTCAAATGATTTCGATTTAGATGATGATTTTGTACTATCTCTAATTAAAAATGGGAATAACGAAAAAAATCGCGTAAAAATAGCTACATATATGATACAGACATCCGATGCAGACCCAAATCTCATTAAAGATTATCTTGCTGCATTAGGTGGTGATTACGAAGCTATAAATGATAGAAGTAAAAAACCCAAAATTGATTTTGTAGAATACAATGTAAAACTATTAAATGTATTAAGAAACATTGGATATATTTCTTCCTTTAAAGAAGAAAGTAAAGGGAACGCATTACGAATATATCATAAAAGTAAATGATAAATATCATTGGCTTCTAAATTTCTGTTTTATGAAACGTGTAAAGTTTCCTAACTATATTTTTTTGTTTATGAGTTACCTACATTCTCTATTTTTATCTACAGTTCATAGGATTACAGCGGGATAGCAGATAGCAAGTGCGGTTAAAATAAACATTGCACCAACGGGGGGAATGCTAAACGCCATCATTGGTATCTTGAAATTCAGAAGGGGATTTCCCCTCCTGAAAATTACAATGCCTGTCTTATTGCTCGGCACTTAGAAATTCTTGCAACCTGTAGAAGAAAGGCTTAAAATAGGTCTTGCCTATTTTGAATATCGTATCACTTTCTTTGAGACATACCGCTTGTTTGCTTACCATTTCTATGGATGCCAAAGAAACAAACGTAGAAATGTTGATTTGTACAAACCAAGGCACTTTGGAATTGGATAGGAACCGCCTTGTCCCTAATGCGCTTATTGGCAAAGCAAAAGACCTGCCATCCTTCATGTGGATGAGTGACTGATTCGTCTTTACAGTTTCAGCCCATGCTATATCTGCATAATACATTTTTTCATCACAGACATCATCTACAAAGAAATAGTACCCGTCCGTAAAAAACGGTATCGGATAGTCACTTACCAGTTTTTGCATTTGCACAAAAGAATGCAGTTCCTCAATAGAAACGGTTTCATTCGTTAGTGAAAAACTTTTCAAATAATCTACTGCTTTTTTCGTAATCCTAATTTTTAGGTGATACATAAATTTTAATTTTCATGCTCCAAAATTAAATGAAGCTCTACACCCCAAAAAGGATTTCTTGTGAAATGCCATGTTTTGGTTGTGAAAGTGTAGTTTTGGTGAGGGAGCGGGGAAAAAAGGACTTTCACACGCATTCTACTATGTTTCACAAGCAAATGGCCCCGTTTCACAAGAAATACAGGTGAGTACAATAAACCTATCACCTTGATATGGCAAGGCATATTATCTCTTGTACACAGCCCATAAAATAACAGAGAAATAACTGACAGTCAAGACTATCACCATAAATATGAGCCAACGGTTAGAAAGCCAAATGCCCTCATTGTTGTGGAGGCGTTTGGCCATTTTGACGCTATGCTTCTTCAACAGTTCTTCTTCGGTCTTGATATGTTGGGCTGTGCATTGATGCACTTTCGCCAGTTCATCGGTGCCGATTGTGGCATGGATGACGGTATGCTGTTCTGCTTTGACAATGGCACGGTTGATGCCGTCCACGATATTGTCCGCACTGTCCTTTGCCGCAACCAAGGCATTGAAAGCCGTCCGTTCCCGTTGGACGGTATGCTTCAAACTGCCGTGTATGTCGTTCAGTTCTTCCTTGAGGGCATTGATTTCTTTCAGCAGATTGCGAAACTCGATTAGTTGGTAATTGACTTCCTGAAGCAGTCCGTCAAGTTCCTGCTTGTTCTCTTTCAACTCATCTTCGGATGTATAATTGGCAAGCCTCTCACGGAGAGCCGCCGTATCGGGTTGTTTCATTGCATTGCTGTTTTTAGGTTTGTCATTTACGTTTTATTCCGCCTTTGGGGTGTCTGCCGATTCTGTTTGAAGCGGCCAGCGCACATCTACGGGCAAACTCAATCTCGTCCTCTTTCGGGTCGCGCCCCCATTTTAAGTCGGACTGTGAACCGCCGCTACCTCCGCCCGATGTCACCTCGTAGGGTGATGCTATCAAAGTGAAGTAAGCCATCGCCAAGTTCTGCAAGTCCTGCCAGTTGGCCAGCTCCCGATAGTCGAACTCATCGTTGAAGAAGTCAAGCACCTTGTCTGGGAGATAACGCCTGTAGGTCTTGCCGACATGCTCAAACTCCGTGGGCAGACGGTTCGGTTTATAAGTGGTGTAGTCCTCGAATATCGGATTACTTTGGCGTATAACAGGCTGTGGCTTTTGTATTATATCATTGGAAACAGACGGCTTCGGTGTCGGTATAACTGGCTGTTTGGTTGACGGACGGACTTGTTTTGCATTATTGGAATGTAGTTTTTCCCATGTCTGTTTGATACGGGATGCGGTCAGGTTGCGCCCTTTACCAAGTTCCGAAGCCTTAAATTTCGTGTTGCCTTTGAGAAGCACATAACCACGAATGACATCTTTCTTATCCTTACGCAGATACAAGTCATAGCCTTTGGCGGCAAGCCTTTCTTGATAGCCGTCCCATGACCATTTGTCAAGCTCGCGCAAGGCATCCATGCAGTCGGAACTGACTTTCGGGATATTGGTCTCGTGGATGTGCTGTGCTGCAGTCCATCCCCTTTGCCGGGCAATCATTTCCGCCGCCCGTTGTGCGCGTAAGTGTATGGCGTGGTCGTTGTTGATGTTCCCGTCCTCATCCACCCGGCTGACAATGGCATGGAGGTGCGGTATGCCGCTCTTGGATTCCTCATGCAGCCATATGGAGGACTTGCTGCCCGATATGTTCGTTTGTGCAGAAATCACCTTACCGTCCTTGTCGCGGATTTCCTGCATGTCGAAAACGGCTGCAAAGTCACGCCACAGTTCCTGCCAATCGTCCACAGTGAAGTCCTTTGTATGTTCCATCGCCGGGCTTATCTCTATTCGGATAGCATTGTTCTTGATGTTCGGATGGTTCATCGTGGCAA